>Ga0206116_1000058_pt1 | contig 196738 bp, 147 predicted proteins | sample 3A1Ametagenome_FD_178000 | JGI IMG/M metagenome (GOLD analysis project Ga0206116, IMG submission 178000) | Enriched microbial communities from leaf-cutter ant dump, University of Wisconsin, Madison, United States - 3A1A | ecosystem: Environmental > Terrestrial > Nest > Insects nest > Nest dump...
CCTGCATTCAGCAAAACGGATGTGATCATTGATGCGATACTGGGTACCGGTCTGAACAAACCGCTGGAAGGTATCATCAAAGGGCTGATCGATCACCTGAACGCATCGCAGGGCATCAAAGTAGCGATAGATATACCAACCGGTTTATTTGCCGACCAGTCCAACGAAGAAGGAGACAGCATATTTGAAGCAGATCGTGTATACACCTTTCACGCACCCAAGCTGGCTTTCCTGCTGCCGCAGAACGGCCGGTATGTCAAACGATTTAAAATACTGGACATCCGCTTATCCCGAGAATTCACGGAATCTGCGGACAGTCAGAACTATTTCCTGGAAAAGAAAGATATACAGGAAAGATATCGCCCACGGGATAAATTTACCCATAAAGGTACCTGCGGGCACAGCTTGCTGATCGCGGGTTCCAGGGGAAAAATGGGTGCGGCTGTATTATCTGCCCAGGCGGCCCTGCGGGCAGGAACGGGTTTATTAACCGTACACACGCCTGGCAGCGGTAACCAGATAGTACAGATCTCCGTACCGGAAGCGCTCTCCAGTTCAGACAGCCATCCCGATATCTGGACACAATTGCCTGATACCCGGAACAAAACCATCGGCATCGGCCCCGGGCTCGGAACTGCGCACGCTACGCAGGCCGTTTTCCGCCAATTATTGCTACAGGAAAAAGATCCCATGGTTATTGACGCAGATGCGCTCAACCTGATCAGCCTGGATCCTACGCTGCTCAGGCTGGTACCAGTCAAAAGCATTCTCACCCCTCATCCTAAGGAATTTGAACGGCTGGCCGGCGAATGGGAAGATGATTTTGAACGCTTAGCTCTTCAGAGAACTTTCTCTATCCGGCACCAGGTGGTCATCGTTCTGAAAGGAGCACATTCCAGCATCAGCGATACCTACGGAAATATCTATTTCAATGCAACAGGAAACAGCGGTATGGCGACCGGCGGAACCGGAGATGTGCTGACCGGGATCCTCACTGCTTTGCTGGCACAAGGATATGACTCCATTGATGCAGCGCTGATCGGCACCTATATTCATGGACTGGCCGGCAATCACAGCCTGGACCAGGAATCCAAAGAATCGATCATCGCCTCCGATATCACCAGGAACCTGGGTAAAGCCTTTAAATTTATCCGGCAATGAAACTGAGAAAAAATATAGTCGTGCTGACCGGAGCCGGGATCAGTGCCGAAAGCGGCATCAGCACCTTCCGCGATGCTAACGGATTATGGGAAAATCATAATATCCATGATGTCGCCAGCCCGGAAGGCTTCAGAAGAAATCCTGCCCTGGTACTGGATTTCTATAATCAGCGAAGAAAGCAATTACTGACATGCGAGCCGAACGCCGGCCACAAAGCCCTGGTAAAGCTGGAAGAAAAGTTTGATGTTCATATTATTACCCAGAACGTTGACGACCTCCACGAACGGGCCGGCAGCACCAAGGTACTGCACCTGCACGGAGAGCTCAGAAAGGCCAGAAGCACCCGGAATGAGCGCCTGGTCTATTCTTGGGATAAAGATATTCTACAGGGTGACCTGGCCGAAGACGGTCATCAATTAAGACCCCATATTGTCTGGTTCGGTGAAGCAGTCCCGATGATTGAAAAAGCAGTTGAAATCACCAGGAAGGCAGATATCCTCATCATTATCGGCACCTCTCTGCAGGTTTACCCGGCAGCAGGACTGATCCATTACACAGATTTTGATGTTCTCCGTTACCTGGTCGATCCCAATGAGCTTTCCGCGTCGGAATTATCTTCCATAACATTTATAAGGGCCACTGCAACAGAAGGTGTTCCCAGATTAGCAGATCAGTTATTATCAGAACATGAGTAAACCCAAAGAAGAAAATCCCTGGAAAACGCTGAACGTCCGGACAGTATATGATAACAAATGGATACAGGTCACCCATGAAGATGTCATTATCCCGACAGGAGCCAACGGTATATATGGTAAAGTTCATTTCAAGAACTATGCTGTCGGCATCATACCAATCGATGAACAGGAAAACACCTGGCTGGTCGGTCAGTTCCGTTATGCGCTGAACGAGTACAGTTGGGAAATCCCGGAAGGAGGCGCCTTAATTCCGGGCGATCCCCTGGAAGCCGCCCAAAAAGAACTGGCCGAAGAGGCTGGCTTAGGTGCCCGTCAATGGGATCTGATTGCTAAATTACATAACTCCAACTCCGTAACAGATGAAGTAGCGTATCTCTATGTAGCCCGTGAACTATATGAAACACATGCTGAATTAGACGATACCGAGGTTATTGAACGTAAAAAGCTCCCTTTACAAGAAGCTATAAATATGGCGCTCAACGGAGAAATAACAGATAGCATGTCTGTGGCAGGATTATTGAAAGTGCATATTCTCAAACAACAAAAACTGATCTGATTTGGAAAAAAGAACACTAAGAATCGATTACCGGCTGGCCTCAGGAGCGGATGAATGTACCATATCAGAAAAAGCCTTATTATCAGCTGCCGAGCGGGCCACCAGGAACAGCCATTCTCCTTATTCACAATTCCGGGTAGGCGCTGCGCTTTTGCTGGAAGACGGTTCTGTCATCGAAGGCAGCAACCAGGAAAACGCCTCCTTCCCGGTCGGTTTCTGCGCTGAACGCACTGCGCTGTCTGCCAAAGCTTCTATTGCTCCCAGGAAAAAAATCAAAGCCATCGCGATCAAGGTAAAAAGCGATATCAAAAAAGTAGATAAACCTTCCGCTCCCTGCGGCATCTGCAGACAGGTGCTCCTGGAAGCCGAGGCTGTCCAGCACCAAAACATCCGTATCCTCATGCAGGGAGAAAGCGGCCCTGTCCTTATTTTTGAAAGTATCAAAGACCTGATGCCCTTTTTCTTCGGAGCGGACGATTTTTAACCTGCCATCCCGCCCAAAACTTCCGATACAAAAGAGTCAGCAAGCTCATCTTTTCTACCTGCTGACTTTATCTTTTATTTTAAGCATTTTACTCTGCTTATTCTCCGCTTCTCACCAGCCAGGCATTCCTGATCTTTTTCTGTAAAGGGGTAATTTCCTCCAGCACATTGATCCTGTATTTGCGCCGGATATCCGGTAAAAGCTTCATTTTAACAGAGCGCACTATTCCTGCCCTGGAGATCAGCAGTTCTACTTCACTGCCCACGCCCGATCCGAATAGCACGTGCTCCCAATTCGATGACATCCGGTAGCCGTTGATAGCCAGGATCTCATCTTCTGCATTCAGCCCTGCCTCATAAGCGCTGGATCCGGCCTCTACTTTTGAGACCATCCATTTACCTTCCCTGTTGTTCAGCGACCAGCCAATATAATATCCGCTCTTATTGTAATCCTTCAGTTCCAGTCCTGCATATGCCAGGTAATGTGCATAGTCCACTGGTTCTTTACCATAGATATGCCTGTCAAAGAAGTCTTTTAACGGTACTCCTGCAATATCTTCACAGATCCTCAGCACTTCCGCTTCGGTCATCCCCTTATCCGGGTTTTTGAGATAGCGTTCATACATCGCACGCATCACATCATCCATTGACCTTTTACCTTTAGTAGCATTCAGGATCAGGAGGTTCAGCGCCGTCACCACCGTTGCTCCTTTAGTGTAGTAATTCACCTGGTTGTTTTGCGTATTCTCGTGCTGCCGGTAATATTTGATCCAGGTGTCAAAGCTGGATTCACTCAAAGCCTGGAAGGTATCTCCCGGTGTATTGACGACCTTGTTGATATTATCGGCCACAATATCCAGGTATTCATACTGGGAAGACACACCGGCCAGGTAGACAAAATAGTCATCGTAGTAACTGGTAATGCCTTCTGCTACCCAGAGCTGACGGGAGTAATTTTCTTCATTATAGTTGAACGGGCCAAATTCGACAGGCCGGATCCGCTTGATATTCCAGAGGTGGAAATACTCATGTGCGAGGAGGCTGATCGACTGCAGGTATTTTTCCCGGGGCTCATAATTCCATCTCGGCACCATATTCAGAGAGGAATGCAGGTGCTCCAGCCCTCCGTATGTCTGATCTGTATGATGCAGTATGAACACATACCGTTCACAGGGATGTTCTTTGCGGAAAAGCTTCAGCTCTTCATCCACAATGGCAGTCAGCTCTTTGACCAGCTTCCGCTTATTGACATTGCTCGCTCCTACCAGTGCCAGCTCATGTGGAATACCTGCCGCCTCAAAGTGTATGACCTCATGGTTGCCGATCTCCAGGGGGCTATCCACCAGCTCATCATAATTCCTGGCCGCCCGGTGCCATTCATTCTCCAGCTGCGGCAGTGCTGTAGAGATCACTTTCCAGGTCGAATACGGATGTATCCGGACCTGATGAACCTGGTTTTCCCAACCTTTAACGGTCAGGAAGGTTGGCGCCCCGTTCAGCATAGCATGATCTATATTCACGTGATTGGTCCGGACAGTCAGCTCATTGGCATACACCCGGTAGCTTACCCGGACAGGGCCTGTAGCTTTTATTGCGAGCGACCAGGTATTTTTAGCAGTCTTTTCAATGGTAAGCGGATTGTCCTGCTCATCCTGTGCTGTCACCATATCTATATACCTGGAAAACTCACGGATCATATAAGAACCTGGTGTCCATACCGGCATGTATAAGGTCAGTTCCTCTCCTGCAGAGGCATCGAGGGTCATTTCTACATGTACATAATGGTGCTGCGGTTCCCGGAAAAAAACTTCATATCGTATCATACTGGCTTCCAATTGTGTTGCAAAAAGACTAAAAAATGTGATGACGGCGAACGATTTCATATCTTAAATATATCGTTTATGCGCAAAATGCCGGGTATTCGCTCTTTGTATACTGACGGGAAAGTGATAATGTACTAATATGCAAATGTGAGAAATATGTAAATGAAGATAATGTGATAATGTGATAATGTGATAATGTGATAATGTGATAATGTGATAATGTGATAATGTGATAATATAAAAAATAAGAAAGAATAAAGCAGTTAATATGATCATGACCTGGTATTGATATCAACCGGATATGGCTTCTGCAGAGGCTAAAAGCGCGAAGGATGGAACGGAGAATCACCCGGAATTCCGGAGGAAGGGAAGTCGTAGTGACAGCCTGGTCGTAAGACGCGCCCTGACCATTACCTGTACTAAACAATTCAACAATATGTTGCTAGCCAATGCAAAACTTCCTTTACTTTGCACACTGCTCTAAATAGTCCTGTTATGGCGATAGATTTTTCACAAGCATATATTGTGGCCCTTTCCGTACACTATGTAGGAAATAAAACCAATCATATAGACCTGGTGACTTCCGATGCCCCCATCCTGCTGGATTCGGAGATGGTCATCCGTATGCGGGATTACTTCCTGAAAACAATTACCAAACAGGTAGAGCGGTACCAGTTCACGCATGTAGAATCACTGGAATACAATGAGGTCTATAATTTTGCAGGAGAGGCGCTCACAGGTAACGAACCTTTTCACGAGATATCTAAAAAAGTAGCCCGGCATCTCCACGATAAGTGCGAGCATCCGAATATCAAGCCCGGAGAGCTGTATTTTGTACATTTCTCCAATATTTATGTCGATAATACCAGCATAGAAGCGATCGGTATCTTCAAGACGGAAAACAAGCAAGGTTTTTTCCAGGTCAATAAGGCTACTTCCCGGTTCGATATCTGCTACCAGGAAGGGATAGACGCCGGTAAGATCGACAAGGGATGCCTGGTGCTGGACCTGGAATTTGAGACGGGCTTCGAGATCTACCTGGTGGACAGCGCTTCCAGCAAAGGAGAGGAGGCTCAATACTGGAAAGAAGACTTTCTCCATGTAAGCCCGATCAACGATGCTTTCACGCAGACCCGCAGCTTCATGAATCTCACCAGGGATTTTGTCCAATACCAGGTACGCAAGGATGTGGGTGAGGTGGAAAGGACAGATCAGATCGATATGCTCAATAAGTCTGTTCAGTACTTCAAGGCCAACGACGATTTCAACCAGCTGGCATTTGAGCAGGAGGTGTTCGGCAAGGAAGAGGTAGTGGAATCTTTCAGGGAATTTACCCAGCTGCACCAGGATGCCTATGGACTGGACCTGGAAAGAGGTTTTGAGATCTCAGCCCCGGCGGTCAAGAAGCAGACAAAAGATTTCAAAAGCGTGCTTAAGCTCGATAAGAACTTTCACATCTATATTCACGGAGACCGCAGCCTGATCGAACGGGGCACAGAGGAGAACGGGAAGAAATACTATAAGATCTATTTTACGGAAGAGTCGTGACATTGACGGGGTCGTGAATACCGGAAATCTAACCCGACAGACCGGCCCAACAAATTTCATTGATCAGGTAAGCATTTACCGTAAAAGCAACCTAACTTTAGGTCAATGGGATACACAATACATCATCTGAATTGCGGTACATTATGTACAGGAGACAATCTTCTTTTAAAACCTTTTGCTCCTGCTCACCTGTCCTGTCACTGCCTGCTGGTAGAAGGCAAAAACGGGCTGATCCTGATCGATACCGGCTTCGGACTCAACGAGGTACAAAGACCGAACCTGCTGGGCCAGGCTTTTAGAAAGATCGCCAAACCGGTACTTTCTGAAAAGGAAACGGCCGTCCGCCAGATTGAAGCATTGGGATTTAAAGCCAGCGATGTCACAGATATTATCGTCACCCATCTCCACCTGGACCATGCGGGCGGCATTGCAGACTTTCCCTCCGCTAAAGTACATGCACACAGGCTGGAATACCAGGTCGCCCAGATGCCCGAAACCAATAAGCAAAAAATGGCCTATCTCCGGCACCAATGGCGCCATGCCCAATGGCAGCTCCACGATGTCACGGGAGAAAGATGGTTTGGATTTGAAGCGGTAAGACCGCTGGACGCACAGGAAGATATCCTGCTCATACCGTTGGAGGGACACTCCCGGGGACACAGCGGGATCGCTGTAAAAGGCAAAGACAGATGGTACCTGCATTGCGGAGACGCGTATTTTGACCAGAAAGAGATACATCCTACTCATCCCAGCGGTTCACTGGGTATGAGACTTTATGAAGAGCTCGTACAGGATAACAAAACCATGCGGGTGAGAAACCGGAACCGGTTGAGAGAGCTGAATAAAACCTATCAGCAGGAAGTCAGGTTATTCTGCTCCCATGACTATTCAGACTACTGTAAATGCGCAGGCATCCCGGAAAGCAAGCACCCTTAATGCGCCGGATTAAAGTTAAGATATCAAAAATGAAAGCTGACAAATTGTCATAATTCACAGATATCCGCTATCTTTACGCTTCCGTTTAAAATCCAGCTCTCACAGTTATGAGTGAAGTACTTACCAAACATACCAATGCTCCTTTAGGTGAAGACAGACAGGGCGAGGTGCTGACACTGGAATCACCGGTGCAGGCCCCGGGTGCCAAATCTTTTTATATAGAAAGCTATGGTTGCCAAATGAATTTCAGCGACAGTGAAATCGTAGCCTCTATCCTTTTTGACAGCGGATACCATCTGACCCGCGATTTCAGCGAAGCCGACCTGATCTTTCTTAATACCTGTTCGATCCGGGAAAAAGCGGAACAAACTGTCCGGAAAAGGCTGACCGACTTCAACAAAGTCAAAGCGATCAAACCGGATGTGCTGGTAGGTGTACTCGGCTGCATGGCAGAACGGCTGAAAAAAAATCTGCTGGAAGAAGAGCAGATCGTAGATCTCGTAGTAGGTCCGGATGCATACAGAGCCTTACCTAAGCTGATCAGTGAGGCGGAAACCGGCCAGAAGGCTGTCAACGTGATCCTTTCCCGCGAGGAAACTTATGCGGATATACAACCGGTGCGGCTGGACAAAAACGGTGTCACTGCCTTCGTATCCATTATGCGCGGCTGTGACAATATGTGCTCTTTCTGCGTGGTACCTTTCACACGCGGCCGGGAGCGCAGCCGGGATCCGCGGTCTATTGCAGCAGAAGCCAGAGGCCTGTTCGAAAGAGGATACAGAGAGGTCACGCTCTTGGGACAGAATGTAGACTCTTATAAATGGAAAAATGAAGCCGGCGAGATCGAAACCAATTTTGCCCGGCTATTGGAAATGGTAGCGCAGATACATCCTTTACTGAGGGTGCGTTTCTCCACTTCACATCCTAAAGACATTACTGATGAAGTATTGCACACGATGGCGCGATACAATAATATCTGTAAATATATTCACCTGCCGGTACAGTCCGGAAGTACAGCCGTACTGGAACGCATGAACAGGACCTATACCCGCGAATGGTACCTGGAAAGAGTGGATGCCATCCGCAGGATCATCCCGGATTGCGGCCTTTCATCAGATGTGATCGCCGGTTTCTGTGGTGAAACCGATGAAGATCACCGGGATACGGTCAGCCTGATGGAAGCGGTTCAGTTCGACATGTCTTACATGTTCTACTACTCCGAACGTCCGGGTACGCTGGCTGCACGCAAGTATGAAGATGATGTGCCGCTGGAAACCAAAAAGATGAGGCTCCAGGAGATCATCGACACGCAAAACAGGCATTCGCTCGAGCGCAATCTTGCTGATGTGGGTAAAGCACATATCGTGCTGGTAGAAAAACCTTCCAAACGAAATATCGCTGAATACTGCGGCAGAAACGACCAGAACAAAATGGTCGTATTCCCGGCAGAAAATTATAAGCCCGGAGATTACGTCAAGGTACTGGTGGAACAAGCTTCAGCAGCCACCCTGATCGGCAAGGTAATCGAAAAGGTCGAACAACTTTAAAACCCTATCACCTATGGAATTGCAGTCGGTAAAACAAAGATTCGGCATCATAGGACAATCCCCCAAGCTCAGTCATGCACTCGAAGTAGCTATCCGTGTCGCTCCTACCAACCTGAGCGTGCTGATCACCGGAGAAAGCGGCGTCGGTAAGGAGGTTTTTTCCCAGATCATACACCACCTGAGTCTGCGTAAGCATGAAGGTTTCATCGCGGTCAACTGCGGGGCTATACCTGAAGGTACCATCGATTCAGAGCTGTTCGGGCACGAGAAAGGTGCTTTTACAGGCGCCCAGGATAAACGGAAAGGTTATTTTGAAACCGTCAACGGCGGCACGATCTTCCTGGATGAAATCGGTGAAATGCCGATCGGAACCCAGGCCAGGTTACTTCGTGTCCTGGAATCCGGCGAATTCATCAAAGTAGGCTCGTCCATAGTTCAGAAAACCGATGTACGCGTACTAGCAGCCACCAACGTGAATCTTCCCAAGCTGGTTCAGCAGGGAAAATTCAGGGAAGACCTGTATTACAGGCTGAATACAGTGCCGATCTATGTTCCTCCTCTGAGAGAAAGGAAAGAAGATATTCCGCTGCTTTTCAGGAAATTCTGTGTTGATTTCTCAGAAAGATATAAAAGCTCGCCTATACAGCTGACGGACGAAGCCCGCCACCTGCTCATGCAATACAACTGGCCGGGTAATATCCGTCAGCTCAAAAACATAGCAGAACAGGCCTCCGTACTGGCCAGCAATAAAATAGTAGATGCGGCTGAGATGGCTTCCTTTTTACCTAAAGGTCCGGCAACTTCAACATTGCCCGCATTGGCGAGAGAAAAAGAAGAAGAAGGTTTTATGAGCGACCGGGAGATCCTGTATAAGATGATCTTCGATATCAAAAACGATCTCAACGATCTGAAGCGGTTTGTCTGGAGCGCCAGCGGAGGTAACCCGATCAAATTCGAAGAAGAGGCCCATATTCCCAAATTCGAAACACCTGTCTCTCCTGCGCCGATCAGCAAGCTGCTGCCGGATCCACTGCCATCTGCAGAAAAACCGCCGGTCATCCACCGCGATACGGATTACCCGGTGATCGTAGAAGACGATGCCGTTTACGAAGAGCAGAGCGTGGAGCAACCGCTCTCCATTGCCGAAATGGAACGCGACCTGATCGATAAAGCATTGAAAAAACACAAAGGCAAACGAAAAGATGCCGCCCTGGACCTGGGCATATCAGAAAGAACGCTTTACAGGAAAATCAAAGAATATGATATCAATGCCTAACCTGCGCTTTCTGTACTTCCTCCCGATTATTTGCATGGCGCTTGTCACTTTCACCGGATGCAAAATATACCGGTTTACGGATGCCAGCGTCAATCCGAACATACGCTCGGTTACGATCAATAACGTTCCCAATATGGCGGCAATACAGGTACCTAGTATTTCGCCTTCATTTGTAGAAAAGCTGCAGAATAAATTTTTGCGGGAAACGAATCTCAGAGTAGTACAGGAAGGAGGTGATATTGAGATCGACGGGGTCATTGTAGATTATATGATCGATCCGGTCACGATCACCAACACCGAAACCGTAGCGCAAAACCGGCTGACCATAGCCGTCAAGATAGATTTTACGAGTAAAATAGAACCGGAGAAGAATTTCAGCACTACTTTCCGGGAATTGGAAGTTTATCCGGCAAATTTGTCTTCTAATGAGGTAGATGATCAGATTGCTCCGATTATTTTAGATAAATTAGTACAAACTATTTTTAACAAAGCATTTGTCAACTGGTAGACTTCATGAGTCGGCACAGCTATCATAACATCCTGAAAGATCCGGCGTTAATAGCGCAAACTGATATTAATGCATTTCACGCCTGGGTGGAACAGTATCCCTATGTGCCGTTATTCAGGGTATTGCTGGCTGCTAAATACCAGGCAGAAGGTCATCCGGACGCACCCGGATACCTGGAAATGGCCTCATTCTATGTCCAGGACAGAAAACAGCTCAAACATCTTCTGCGCAACTGGCAACAGCAGTTAATGGCCTGCAAAGCTGAAGCCGCTGTCCGGACCGATGATCAGCCTGTTACTGAGGAAACGCCACAAAACACCATTGCCAGTGAACCTGGTGAAACTACAATAAACGAAGAATTATCTTCTACAGCAACAGATCTGGCCGAACCGGAGTCTGAGGCATTGACAGAGACCACTTCCACCCATATCGCGGAAGATGAATCGACCGGTGAAGTACCTGTTTCTGCAAGCCAGGACTTACCAGCCGACCTTTCTGAAGAGGAAGAGGCGGCGATTTCCGCTTTGATCTACACTGAAAACGAACCGGTTGTAACACCGGAAGAAGTACCTGAACCAGAAGAGTTACAACTGCAAGAACCCGAACCGGAGGAAAAAGTTGATATTGAAGAAACGGCATGTCCGGAAGAACCAAAGGCAATTGCAGCAACAGTTCCGGATATAACGGCAGAACAGGAAGCCGGCATTTCTGATACAGTGGCTGATGAAGGTATCAGTGAACAGGATGATATAGATTTTCTCCGGTCCATTCATAAATATGAAGAGCCGGTCCAGCCCGTACAAACAGAAGACGACTGGTCACCGGAAGAACCGGTAGCCATCCTACCGGAAAACCATCAGGATGCCCTGATCGATACCGGCTTGGTTGCAGAAGATATTTCCTGGCTGTTGCCCTGGATAGATGAATTCTCCGTCAGTAGCATTACTCTTACGAGGCCAACTCAGGAGCCGACAGCAGGTGCAATGGTAAAAACAGCAGAAGTACCTGAACCTGTAACAATGGAAATCACCCAGGAACTCACTGCTCCCGAAACCAGTGAAGAGACGAAGCCTTCTGCAACCGATACGATCCAGACAGACACTTCCGATGCAACAGCCCAAACAGCTGAGCCACCGCTGAATGCAGCGCACTCTTTTGATGAATGGCTGAGCATCATGGCTCAAAGAAAGAAAGAAACCGGTCAAACTCCTGTATTTGACCTGCCGCAACCGGATGTCGTTAAAGCACTGGAAGAAAACACACCACCTATCATACAGCAGAAAGACGAACTTCAACCTGCTCCCAAAAGCAAAGATTCTGTAGAAGAAGGTACTGTCAAACAACTGGCAGCGGAGAGCATCGCGTTCAAACAGGATATGGCGACCGAAACCCTCGCTAAGATTTATGAACGTCAGGGAAAAATAGATTTGGCAATAAGTATTTACGAAAAACTAATGCTGAAATTTCCGGAAAAAAGTAGTTACTTTGCGGGTCGAATCAACCGTTTAAAATAGAAATTATCATGTACGTAGTACTTACAGTCCTTTTGATATTAGTGAGCTTGTTCATCCTGGCCATTGTATTGGTACAAAACCCTAAAGGTAGCGGTACTATGGGATCTGCTTTCGGAGGTGCTGCATCCAACATCATCGGTGTGCAAAAGGCTGGCGATACGATGGAAAGACTGACCTGGGGCGCTGCGCTGCTGCTGCTGATACTTTCTTTCGGCACTACCTTTTTCCTGCCAACCAAAGGAACTTCCAGCAAATCCAAGATAGAGCTGGGTACCGTGAACGCACCTGTACCTGCACAACAACCTAACGCTGTACCGGGACTTACTTTACCTGCTACACCTGCGCCGGCTGAAACGCCTGCACCAGCACCACAACAATAAGATCACAAGATTTACACTATACAAGAAAGGCTGTCTGTTAAGGCAGCCTTTTCTGTTATGGATGAATAAGGTAAAAAACCGGTAGTTGATCCACCTGTCCTTAGCAAGGATCTGTCGCTCAAGAGACAGAACAGAAGCCAGCTCCGGGGTGCCAACCCGTCAATAAAATCCCGGCCTGTATATGCCTATTCAGATAAAAGATGATAACTTACAGGAATGAGCGCTTTTGATTTAATCGTATTAGGATCAGGGCCCGGCGGATATGTCGCCGCTATCAGAGGGGCGCAGCTGGGTATGAAAGTAGCAATAGTAGAGAAAGAAGCGCTCGGAGGCGTATGCCTCAACTGGGGTTGCATACCCACCAAGGCACTGCTCAAAAGCGCACAGGTATATGATTACCTCAGAGAAGCCGAATCCTACGGGCTCGTCGCTAAAAAAACAGGTGTGGAATTTCCCAAAGTGATCCGCCGGAGCAGAGAGGTTGCAGACAGCATGAGCAAAGGCGTTCAGTTCCTGATGCGAAAAAACAATATCACCGTTATAGAAGGCTACGGCAAGGTAAAGCCCGGAAAAAGGATAGAAGTCACAGATAAACAGGGCAGCATCCGGGAGTATAAAGGTCAGCATATTATCATAGCTACAGGAAGCCGGGCCAAGCACCTGCAGTCTCTGTCCAACGACGATCAGCGGATCTTCGATTATAGGAGGGCGATGAACCTGGAAACGTTACCGGCTTCTATGGTGATCGTGGGCGCCGGCGCTATCGGCTGTGAATTCGCCTACTTCTACAATGCGATGGGCGTAGAAGTGACACTGATAGAGTTCTTTAACCGGATCGTGCCGAATGAAGACGAAGAAGTTTCCCGGGCGCTGGAAAAAAGCTTTGTCAAGGCAGGCATCAAAGTCCTGTGCACCAGCAGGGTCATCATGAGCAAAGCGCATAAAGACGGGGTCAAGCTGATCATTTCCACGCCCAAAGGGGAAGAAAAAATAGAAGCGGAAACAGTACTCTCTGCTGCAGGCATAGTACCTAATACAGAGAACATCGGCCTGGAATATACCGGTATCCTCACAGAAAACGGCAAAGTGAAGGTAGATGAATTCTACAGGACCTCCACCGAAGGATTTTATGCAATAGGAGACCTCGTCAATGGGCCGGCGCTGGCGCATGTGGCCTCTGCAGAAGGGATCTTATGCGTAGAAAAAATAGCCGGACATCACCCGGAACCTCTGGATTACGGCAATATACCTTCCTGTATCTACACACAGCCGGAGATTGCTTCTGTCGGCCTGACAGAACAGAAGGCCAAAGAGGCGGGTTACGATATACTGGTAGGTAAATTTCCTTTCTCTGCTTCCGGCAAAGCCAGGGCAGAAGGCACTTCAGAAGGCTTTGTCAAGGTCATCTTTGACAAAAAGTACGGAGAATTGCTCGGCGCGCACATGATCGGGGCCAATGTAACGGAAATGATCGCCGAGATTGTCGTCGCCCGGAAACTGGAAACGACAGGACACCAGCTGCTCAAAGCCGTCCATCCGCACCCTACCATGTCCGAAGCCATCATGGAAGCTACCGCTGCAGCTTACGGAGAGGTGATACATTTATAAAACTATTACAAGGTTGCCGGAAATTCCCGGTTGGCTAAAACTTGTATATATAACCTAAAGAGACTCCCCAGGTGCCTTTCCATGTTGAAACTGTAACGTTCTCAGGCTGGACATTGTAGATACCATTCACGCTATAAACGTTGCTGATCTTGTCCACCGGTCCGTATACATACAATGCATTAACAGACAACATACTTTTCCTGCCAAAAGCTGTTCCGCCACCTATAACGATCCGGGGCTTTACAGGATTAGACAAGGATAATGCCGGGCCTGTTACCATATTCAGCGACCACCAGTCAGCCCGTCTGTATAATGGCTTCCATCCAAAATGCAACAACGCCGTAACACCCACTTCTGTCTTTACACCATCTTCTTCAACTATCCTGTAATCAGTACGGGTGCTGTCAATGGCAGTAGCGCTTACACTGTAAGCCGGGCTTGTAAGACCGGAGGCATAGAATGACATTCCGGCTCCGACATAAAAGGGTTTCTTTTGGGGGAAATGGAGCACTGTATGGTACGACTGTAAGCCTGATTTTTCATCTTGGGGAACTATGCTGATAGTCAGCATCGCCCGGTCTCCATTCAGTTGCTGAGGCAGAGATAGATAAGTAAATCCTGCATTATTTTCCTTATATACCAAAGCTTCTATCCAGGCTGATACTTTTCCGGCATTTATATTTTCATACAATTTTTCTGCAAAGGATATACTTTCAGCAAATAATGTTCTCAGATCTTTATCTGTCTTCTTTAAGGTAGAATCACCCCTGATAGTATCTTTGATACCTTGACCGGCAGCATATTTATCATATTTAGTGGCTAACTCACTGATGCTAATCATGGAAGTTCTCAGGTTTTTCCTAAGCGTATCAATGCGGATGATGATTGAATCCAGTTTTATGTCTTTTGACAACTTTTGATAATGATTAGCTCCAGAAGATTCTACCGCGTAACTGATCATCTTTTTCCGGATCTCAAGAGTAAGACTATCGACAGCATATTTTATTGTACTGATTTCTCTATTAATTGAATCAAGGGTGTCTTTATATACAATTATTGACCCATATACATCAGAGTATAGACCACTATCACTTGGCATAAGAGGTTCAGAAATGGATTGAGCAAAAGCTTTATTAAGCAACTTATTTAAGAGTTCGTCAACACCGCCGAGATTTACTAAATCAAAAGTAGGAAACGTTACATCAGAACTTATAATAGTATCCTTCTTATCCAGAATTATCTTATATAGATTCATATTAATACTATCAATTTTCAGGCGGTACAGATCTCCTTGCCTGAGTTTTTCAAGCTGCTCTAGGCCTGAAAAGCTTTTCTCTTTAAAATTCAGAGATAATACCCTTACCCTGTTAAATGTAGATGAATAAAGAGAGGTATCTTTTTTACTGACTTTGTCATACCATATTGTAAATACTTCTTTATATCTGCATTTTGATCTTATTCCAGAAACATCAAAATTCTCCAGGAAACAACCACAATAATCAATCAACTTGCTGGTGTATTCTGCTTTTGCGTTTTCCTTACTTACCAGTGAATCCAATACTTTTATCTTTAAGTATAAAAACTCTGGGTTAAGTTCACTACATCCATTCTTATATAGAGACAAAATCTTATAACAATTTTCAAAATTACTACTGTCACACTCCTTATGAACTTTTTTCATTATTAATTTGTCCAACATTCTTTGATTCTGGGCACTAATTACCAGCGGCTGTATCAAAATAAATAGTACTAATAAGAGATTTTTTAAACTTGTTTTCATAATTGTAGAGGTTATTTATAATTATTTGAATGATGTATCGCTGACAATCAACTGTTAATTAGTTGATACAGCAGCTTGTATCCCTGCTAAAATAATGACCTTTATTTTATTCTGAATATTATGCAGTCTATGATCTAAAATCTATTTACAACAATAAATACTTTGTAAATCAAGTATTTACAATTAAAAATAAACATCAAAAAGGAAGGATATCATACCTAAATTGACAAGCATGTAGTATTATTTTTCTACAAACCTTACCTGAATAGGTAAGGTTACACCCTTATCTTATACAGATTTTTAGTCCTGATCAAAATTTTATACATAAAACATTTTCACTAACTTATTGTCTGACTAATTTATTTCAATCATTCACTCCCACAATGATTATGATAGTTGACAATCCTGTTCATATCGATATTTACAGCCTGAAAGAAGTAATCAATGCAGCCATCCCGCCTGTCGAGATCAAGTATAAAAAGCATAAAAGCATACTGGACAACCTGACCAAAGACCTGTACGGCTATACCGCCATAACCCAGATGTCGGGTATTCTTCCGGTTTACTTTTGCCCGAAAGGCCTGGAATTTCTGAATATCCCTGATCTGAACTTCACCTACTTCAACCATGATTTCTTTGTACGGGTATTACATCCCAATAACTGGCCGATGATACCAGCAGGTATTAATCATTTCAGACATACACCGGATGATCTGTTTCCAATGAATTTTACAGTAAAGAAAAACGGTACAAAGTGGGTGGAAATGGTTGGTGCCTCCTGCTCTTTATATGATATACCTCCTTATAAGGGTCAGTTCACCCTAACGATATTGTTTGAATTCGATCAATACATTAATGACATTTTCCAGAAAAGAACGACCGATATCAGTGCAGAAGACTACAAAAAATTTATCCTGCTCTCCACTCATGAGAAAACAATACTGAAACATCTCTCAGAAGAACGCTCCAATTTCGAAATTGCAAAATCACTTCATATTAGCGAACATACTGTAAACAGCTACAGAAAACGACTGATAAAAAAGCTGGGAGTCAGAAGCATAGCCGGACTGGTAGGATATGCTTACAGGTTCAGGCTATAACTCCCTTCCATGGTTTAAATAAAGAAAGCATTGAAACATAAAGATCCATTGATGGGCCAACTCTTAATGTTCCTTAATTCCTTCATGTTTCAAATAAAAAAACATTAAGGGATGAAGATTCATTAAGGTTTACAGACTTTTCATGCTCCTATTTTCTTCATAATTCAAAATGAAAAACTATTGAAATATAAAGATCCACTTTGATGAGTCAGCTCTTAATGTCCCTTAATTCCTTCATGTTTCAAATAAAAAAACATTAAGGGATGAAGATTCATTAAGGTTTACAGACTTTTCATGCTCCTATTTTCTTCATAATTCAAAATGAAAAACTATTGAAATATAAAGATCCACTTTGATGAGTCAGCTCTTAATGTCCCTTAATTCCTCCATGGTTCAAATAAAAAAACATTAAGGGATGAAGATTCATTAAGGTTTAGATTTTTCATGTTCCTTAACCCTTCATGATTTAAATAAAGAAAACCATTGAGACATAAAGGTATGCTCAATGGTTAACTGTATAAGTAATGCCTGATACAGGCACTTCATAATTCCCGAATACTATTCCTGATATCTTATCCGTTGGCCTTCTTATGATCCGCCAGGAACTGTGCCAGGCCGGTATCTGTCAGCGGATGCTTAAGCAGACCGGTGATGGAAGATAACGGACAAGTCACTACATCTGCTCCGACCTCAGCGCACTTCACAATGTGCAGCGGGTTCCTGATGCTGGCCGCCAGTACTTGCGTATCAAACATATAGTTGGCATAGATACCTACAATCTGCTCGATCAGGTTGATGCCATCCAGGTGTATATCATCCAGGCGACCGATAAACGGGCTGATATAGGTAGCGCCCGCTTTGGCTGCAAGAATAGCCTGACCCGGAGAAAAGATCAGCGTACAGTTCGTACGGATGCCCTGTCCCGAGAAATATTTAATGGCCTTGATACCGTCCCTGATCATCGGCACCTTGACCACGATATTCTCGTGCAGCTCCGCCAGGACCTCACCTTCTCTTACAATTCCTTCATAATCAGTAGCGATCACTTCTGCACTGACATCTCCTTCTCCCACGATCTCACAGATCTTTACATAATGCTCAAGAATATTCTGCTGTCCCGTAATACCTTCCTTGGCCATCAAAGACGGATTGGTGGTCACACCATCTAAAACACCTAAATCATAGGCCTCTCTGATCTGGTCGAGGTTAGCTGTATCTACGAAAAATTTCATTTTTGGAATATTATGCAATAAAAATACGCCAATTGAACGGATTGAAAAAAATAAACTGTCCACAGTTCAAATTGACATATATCAAAAAACTATCTTTGGCAAACTCAACTGATTAACACCTTGAAAGTCTACTTCCCTAACCTCAATGGTCTCAGATATCTGGCCTGTATGGTCGTTATTGTCACTCATACGGAAATGATCAAATGGGTATATGGCATGCCGAACTATTACACCGAAGGTTTAAAAAGATTCGGTCACCTGGCTGTGATCAGCTTCTTCGTGCTCAGCGGCTACCTGATCACCTACCTGCTGATGGCCGAGCGAAAGAAGACCGGTGACATCAGCATCAAAAACTTCTACATCCGGCGGGTCCTGAGGATATGGCCGCTCTATTTTTTCACGATCCTGCTGGGTCTTTTCGTCTGGCCTCATATCCCGTTCTTCGAGCTGCCGGGACAAGCCCATATACAGGATGTCAATTTCTGGTCGATGGCTGCGCTCTACCTGCTGATACTGCCTAACATAGCGGTCAAGATCTTCAGCCCCAACCCGGTTCCTTTCCTGGGTCCAAGCTGGTCCATCGGGGTGGAAGAACAGTTTTATTTCATGTGGCCCTGGCTCGTCAAGAAGAGTAAAAACATCCTGACAGCCTTATTCGGCGTGATCATTATTTACAACCTCATCCTGCTCGGGCTGAATATTGGCGTCAGAATGATGCCGGCTGCTGAAGGGATCAGGATCACCCTGTCTGTCTGGGAGAACTTCTGCATCAGCACCATGTCCATCGGCGGTATACTCGCCTGGATGAAGTTCAACAACAAGACCCACTTCCTGAAGATCCTTTATCATCCTGTTGTAGATATAGGAACATATGTGGTTTTCTTCGTCTTCGTGGTGGCAGGTATCCGCTTCCCGGTATTCCACCCGGAAATCTACGCGTTCCTGTTCGCAGTCATGATCCTCAACCTGTCTTCCAACCCGGGATCTTTTGTGAACATGGAGAACCGCTTCTTCAATTACATGGGAAAGATCTCCTACGGAACTTATATGTTTCACATCCTGAGCATTTATGTAGTGTTCCGCTTATTCCAGCCTTTATTTGTTCACCTGCCGCATTATGTGGTCAGCCTGATCGTCATTGTCGGTTCCACTCTATTCGTCACCCTGATCTCTTCCCTGACCTACAATTACCTGGAAGAGCCGTTACTGAAAATGAAATCCAGGTTTTCCAGCATTCTGTCCGGCGATCTTGCACACAAAAAGTAGATCATTTGAAATACATGGGCGGCTGATCGGGCTATCACCTTATATCTCCGCTCCTCTGCGATCTGCGGAGGATAACGGTTCTATCCCGGCCGCGATACCTCAGTGAATCCTCCGGAATATTTGCCTTATACACTTTCGATCAGTGTTGCTAAAAATATCCCAACTGCTGATCATCCCTGAAGATTAAATAAAAAACCGCCGGAAATTTTTCCCGGCGGCTCGCTACTTTACAATTTATATAAAGGCTATAAAATCCTGCATACTATAAACCCATCATTCTATATTTCATTTTACTAACGGTTGGAGCGGGAGAACGTGTAACGCAGTGTGGCGCCGAAAGTGAGCGGATCACCCAGTACAGCTGCATAATGACCGGCGTTACCCGCTGCAGGCAGCAATTGCTCAAAATAATCTTTATCTAACAGGTTACGTCCCCATACCGTGATCGTCAATCCTTCGGATGCACGGAAGCCCAATCTTGCATTCAACAGGGCATAACCGTCGATGTTCAGGTATTGTGAAGGTGAAGGACTCGAAGAGAATTTGTTTCTGAAGAAAGTATCGAAAGCCAGGAAGTAATTTCCGGACAGACCGAACAATTTACCTTTGATCTGGCCTTCACCACCGATAGACCCTGACCATTTAGAAATGCCCGGGAGCACACTGCCGGATATATCTTTAAAGGCAGAAGTCCCGCCTGTCTCTTCGAGCGGAACAGGAGCATTGGTAAAGGTTACATATTTGCCGTCCGTGTAAGCGAAGGAACCGAAAAAGGTCAGGTTCTTGTTGATGCGGACATTACCTTCCAGCTCCACGCCCTGTACTCTTACTTTTTCAGCATTCGCCAGGTAACCGCGGTTAACGCCCAGCTCCGCTGTCTGTACCTGTGTCTGGAAATCTTTAACAATCGTATGGAAGTATGTCACGTTCAGGCTGGAATTGGCAGAAGGGGTGGATTTCAAACCTACTTCAAAGTGATTCACCCGTTCCGGTTTGATCTCCGCCAGTTCCAGCATCGGTTGTCCGTTAGCTGTCGGAAGACCGCCAAGGTTGATACCCACCGGCTTGTAGCTCAATGCATAAGTGGCATAACCATTGACCTTCTTAGGCGCGCGGTAAGACAATGTCACCTGGCCGGAGAAGTTGTGGTTTTTCACGTCAGCGATGAACGCCTGGTTGCTGTACACCCCGTTTTTGATAGCCAGCAGTGCAGGGTCATCAGTTTGCAGGCCACCGTAAGTTGTTCTCTTATAATCCACGTACTTCTTATCATAGTTATAGCGGACACCCGGTAAGAAGTGAAAGTTTTTGAAGACTTCCCAGTCGAGCTGTGCAAAGACGGCACCGCTGAAAGATTCCAGTAAAGATTTCGTTTTGATACCGTATCCATCCAATAAGCCCGGCGTGGCCCAAAGCGCGCTGGTAGAACTCTGAGAAAATCTCCATTGTGCAGATCCGGACTCCTCCGTATGTACAGAGTCGGTTTTCAAAGTCTGACCCATGAAGAAGGCACCGATCACACCGCTCAGCTTTTTGCTGATATCACCGGCATAACGGATCTCCTGTGACCAGTTGGTATGCTTGGAAGGCGCCTGAGAGAGGGTCAGCACCGGTAACCCGGTAAAGTCCCTGTCATTAGAAGGATCCCAGTTCCAGAATCTCCAGGCAGTAGTGGAAGTCAGCGTACCAGGACCCAGCTTGATATCGATATTGGCAGAAGCACCACCCAGGTCATTACCGGAACGCCAGGTCGTATTATGGTCTACCAGCCTGTCAAAAGGATTGCGGCTCGGCAACTCATAGTTCAGATCTTTAATGATATTATCAAACTGGCGGTATTCCGCACGCTGTGTTTTGACGACACCGGCTACTACCTGCGCATATCCTTCCGGGCGCTGACGGTTGTAGTCACCGGACAGCGTGATCTTAATATTATCAGTAGGCAAATAGAGCAACTGACCTCTGACTCCCAGGTTGTTCAGGTCATTGATATATTTCTGAGATACGACATTGTAGATATTTCCGTCTCTCTGCGTTCCGGAGAAAGAAATACGGCCCGCCAATTTTTTGGTCAAAGGTCCGGTAACAGAAGCTTTTGCCTGGATATAACCGTAATTGCCATAGCTCGCTTCAAAAGTAGCACCGGTAGTAAAACTAGGCTTGCGGGTCGTCACGTTAAAAGCGCCGGAAGTGGTGTTTTTACCGAAAAGCGTTCCCTGAGGTCCGCGCAACACCTCGATCCTTTCTACATCGACGAAATCGAGAGTCGTCACAGCAGGACGGGCATAATACACTCCGTCGACATAAAAGCCCACACCCGGGTCGATACCGTCATTGGTCAGTCCGAAAGTAGACCCCAGACCGCGGATGTTGAGAGTTGTATTTCTAGGGTTGGAAGAATAAAGCTGTACTGTAGGAACGATCTCTTTGATCCGGTTGACGTTGAAAGCGCCGGCTTCATCGATCAGGGAACCGCGCACCACAGAGATCGGAATAGGGATCTCCTGGGCGGTCTCTTCTCTCCTTCTGGCTGTTACCGTGACTTCCGGCAGAATATTATCTTCCACGAGGCGGATCTCTATAGGTCCTTCCTGAGGCCGGGAGATCTGAACTTCGTGCGGTTTGTAACCCACTGAACTGATCTTTAAGATGAAAGGATATTCATCCGGTATTTCGACTTTGAATACACCGGCAGTATCCGCAACTGCATATAAGTTATGTCCTTTAACTTCGATAGTTGCGAAGAGCACCGGCTCTTTTTCTTCATTTTTCACGACACCCGAAAGCGTGCCTTTTGCGAGCGAAATATTGATCGTGAGCAGCACAGGAATCAATATCTGTAAAATTTTTTTCATTGAATTGATGATTATGAGTTAAGTGTTTTGATTTTCAGCGTATATGATCGCTTTGTTTATCTGGTACAGGCTAATGCGTTAAAATGGATCATAACACTTTCAACAGTAAGGTCTTATAAACAGTCTGTAAGGTCTCATTGAGGTGGCTTTTTAAGTGAATCGGGACAAATCTATGAATATATTTCTATTATTCTACTATTTTAATAGATTTAATAGAATAAATAGATTAAGTAGACAATTAAAAGCAGGCAAATTCCTGGAAATACAATAGAGGAATACCTGTCTGAATTTTAAATCCTGAAAGAAAAACCAGGCCCTTTCCTGTCTGGAAAGGAGGAACAGCAAATCCTCTGCACCAGCTCATTCACTAAGAGGTGCAACGGGAATATACTGCCCGGAGGCAGCAGTTATGATTTTAAGAAAAATACGGGCGAGGCCAGGAAAGTGCTCCCTGAAAAATTAATGTCTGACCACGAACATCGTGAGCCTGCTGATATTGAGCAAAATACCTTTTTCGTCTGAGATCCGGATCTCCCACACCTGGGTAGTTCCGCCGATATGTATCGGTTTAGCCACACCATATACATAGCCATCCCGTACGCTTTTCAGGTGGTTACTGTTGATATCCAGGCCCACCGCATAAGCTTTGGTGCTGTCCAGCGTCAGGTTGGCGCCGACACTGCCAAGAGTTTCCGCTAATACGACATGCGCCCCTCCGTGGAGCAGACCGAAAGGCTGACGGGTCCGGTGATCTACAGGCATCCTGGCAGCGATGAAATCTTCTCCGACTTCCGTGAATTCAATACCTAAATGCGCGACCATATCTTCTTTCTTGTTGGCATTGATCATTTCTGCGGTGACCGGTACTTTCCAGATGCTCATCTTTTCTCGTTTTAACACTAACATAATAAATATAATTCTAGCTTAAAGCGCGTCTCCGAGAGATTTTACCCTGAATCCACTAACTTTGGCGGGCAGATGAACAACCGTATATTAATATTTGATTTCGGGTCCCAGTACACACAGCTGATTGCCCGGCGCATCAGAGAGCTGAATATCTATTGTGAAATTGTTCCCTACAACGCCAATATTTCCGATTGGAGTGGCATAAAAGGGGTGATCCTGGCCGGCAGTCCTTTCTCTGTCATGGATGAGAATGCTCTTCAGTTCCCTATCAAAGAACGTTTAGGAAAACTGCCGGTGCTGGGGATCTGCTATGGCGCTCAATACATTGCACATGTACTGGGAGGCAAAGTAGAGCGGTCAAATAAGAGAGAATACGGACGTGCCAACCTGGCATTCATCGATACTGAAAGCCCGCTTTTCAAAGGGTTCTCTGAAAATTCACAGGTGTGGATGTCACACGGTGACTCCATTATCGCCCTGCCTGAAGGCGCGTGCTTGCTGGCAGATACCAGCAGTATCCCGGTAGCAGGATACCAGCTGGCCGAAGAAAACATCTACGGCATCCAGTTTCACCCGGAAGTGACGCATACTGCTGAAGGCTTACAATTGCTCAGGAATTTTGCCGTAGATATCTGCGGTTGTACACAAGACTGGACACCGGCATCTTTCATAGAATCCACTGTGGAAGAGATCCGTGCTACTGTTGGAGATCAGAAAGTCGTATTAGGACTTTCCGGCGGTGTGGATTCCAGTGTGGCTGCCTTGCTGCTGCACAAGGCGATCGGCCGCCAGCTGACTTGTATCTTCATCAATAACGGCGTGCTCCGTTACAAAGAATTCGACGAAGTGCTGGCCAGTTACCAGACTCTCGGTCTCAATGTCGTAGGTGTAGACTCCACGGATATCTTCATGGATGCGCTGGCCGGCAAGACAGACCCTGAAGATAAGCGCAAAGCCATCGGCAAAGCCTTTATCGATGTCTTCCAGCATGAAGCGGAAGCGATAGAAGGCGTCCATTGGCTCGCTCAAGGCACCATTTACCCGGATGTGATCGAGTCGGTTTCCGTATACGGTCCTGCGGCCAAGATCAAATCACACCACAACGTAGGCGGATTACCGGAAAAAATGTCGCTGAAGATCATCGAACCGCTCCGTAAATTGTTCAAAGACGAAGTGCGCAGAGTCGGTGCAGCGCTGGATCTTCCTTCCAATATTTTAAACAGGCATCCTTTCCCGGGCCCGGGACTGGCCATCAGGATACTGGGTGAGATAACCCGGGAAAAAGTAGAGCTGCTGCAGAAAGCAGATCATATTTTCATCTCAGCGCTGAAAGAACAGGGACTGTATGAGAAAGTATGGCAGGCCGGTGTCATCCTCTTGCCGGTACAATCTGTAGGTGTGATGGGTGATGAGCGTACTTATGAGAAGGCTGTGGCACTGAGAGCCGTCACTTCCGTAGACGGCATGACTGCTGACTGGAGCCATCTTCCGTATGAATTTCTCGCTAAAGTAAGCAATGATATCATTAATCACGTTAAAGGTATTAACAGGGTGGTGTACGACATCAGTTCAAAACCGCCTGCAACGATTGAATGGGAATAATATGAAATGGGCGCTTTTCTCTATCCTGATCCTGGTGCTCTCAGCGTGCAGCCACACTAAAAAGACTGCTTCGACTGAGGTCACTCCTATCATTACTCCAAAAACAGAACAGGCGCCGGGCACCCGCCCGCAAACCGGACCAAAGACCGAGACCCCTGTTACTCCTGCAGATACATCGGGCAAAAAACAGGAAAAAAAGGACGAAGAGAAGACTGCCGGAAAAGAAAAGAACTACAGCAATATCGCTGTGATCCTGCCTTTTATGACCAGCAAGGTTCCGCTCAACTATACTCCTTTTGATATCGATACCAATATCTACCTGAGCCCGGAAATGATCCAGTCACTGGATTTTTATATGGGCATGCGGCTGGCAGTGGACGATTTCAGAAATAAAGGGAAAAAAATCAACCTTTTTGTGCTGGACGATGCCAATAATGACGCACAGACTAAAAAACTGCTGAATGAGCGGCCTTTCCCGGATGTGGACCTGATCATCGGACCTTATAAGAACGGGATCTCCAAAGACCTGCTCCAGTTTGCAGATAAAAACGACATCCCTGTTGTCAGCCCGTTCCTGGCAGATCCGGGTGTCAATGTTGCTTCGGAACACTTTTATGCGGCTACTCCTAGCCTTCAGCAGCAACTGGTCAGACTGGTCGGCCAGGCAGTAGAGCAATTCCCGGAACGTCCTTTCTATATCATCTGGGATCCGGCGGAAGATTCATCTAAGCTCATTTCGCAGCTGGCGGAAGGTATTCTGAAAAACAATTTCAACAGAACCCCGGTTCGGCTTTCTTACAGTTCCGCCCAGGTGCAGGATACGGATACCAGCCCGTTCAGCTTTATCCCGGATGCTTCCTCTTTTGTGCTGGTCGCTTCCACCAAAGATGCGCTGGTCAAAAGTGTTCTTCCCAGGCTGGTCCATCCTTCCTACAGCATACAGGTATTAGGAATGCCCAACTGGAGCACTTTCAAGGGACTGGACTCAGAAGCCAACCCCAACCCGAATATTCTCATCCCGGGATTTGGCAATATGCTGGTCAACAAAGCAGAAAGAGAACAGTTTTCCTCCAGGTACCAGAATGAATTCCAGGTGGAAGAAAGTCTTACTTCTTTCCTGGGATATGACCTGGTCAATTATCTCCTGAGCGTGACCGATAGCGGTCTGACCGAGCAGATGAACAGCTCCGGATCGCTCCGGATCAAACCTTATGCCTTCCAGTTTGACTTTGTACCGGTCGTACAGGACAACCGGACCAGGTATTACACGAATAATATTACCCAGTTACTCAAGTGGGAAAAGGGTAAATTCACCTTTATCAAGAATTGATCCTCAGTGAACAAGTATTTCTTTTTCTGCCTGATCTTCACCGGTATTATCAGTCAGCTCACCGCTCAGAACATCGAGCTTGTCGGCAGGTTGAAGTATGCAGACCAGGAAGGCAGCAGCATCTGGGGATATACAGATCCGGAAGGCAGAGAATATGCGCTGATGGGTACCAATAAAGGTACTTTCATCGCCGATATCAGTCAACCCTCCAATCCTAAAGAACTTCATTTTATCGGCGGATCGGTCGGCTACTGGCGGGAGATCAAGACGTGGAAACACTACGCCTATATCGTTCAGGACAACAACAACGGAGCAGAAGGATTGCTGATCGCAGATCTCAGCAACGTACAAAACAGTATCAGGCTCATTGATTTTACCGGGCCGGACGGTCAGCTCAAAAGGGCACATACGCTTTATATAGATGAGCGTGGTTTTCTATACGTCTTTGGTGGTTCTCTCTCCGGTTGTGCGATCTTCGATCTCAACCCTGATCCTGAAAACCCGCAATACCTGTCTACAACCTCATCAGAATATATTCATGACGGCTACGTCAGAGGAGACACGCTCTGGGCGAGCAATATCTATAACGGCCACCTTTCTGTCTGGGATATTGCTGACAAAAAGAAACCTGTCAAGATCACGCAGTTCTTTACACCCCGCAAGTTTACCCATAATGCCTGGCTATCCGATGACAGCCGGACGCTGTTCACGACAGATGAAGTGGATGGGGCTTCTGTAGCCGCCTACGACGTGAGCGATCTGTCAGACATCCGCCTGCTTGATGAATTCAAGCTGGCTCCCGGCGAAACCTCCATACCACACAATGTGCATGTCATCAATGACTTCCTGGTCATGTCACATTATACAGAAGGTGTAGTCATTGCAGATGCTGCTAACCCTGATAAGATAGTCAAAACCGGCCAATATGATACTTCTCCCAGATTTTCCGGAGGAGGATTCTTTGGCTGCTGGGGCGTTTACCCATACTTTCCTTCCGGGCTGATCATTGCCTCCGATATCGAAGAAGGATTATATATTCTCCGTCCGACCTACGAAAGAGCCAGTCGTTTTCTGGGCAATATACTGGACGCCAATACTCTGGATCCCATCAATAAAGCAACAGCAGTCATCAGAAACACAGACGCTTCCTATACGACCAACTTTGACGGCCGCTACAAGCTGGGCACGACGGACCAGGGATCATTTACACTGGAATTTTCCGCAGAAGGTTACGAAACACAGCTGGTTCCTGTCGAGATCACTGCAGTCAGTGACGTATTTAATGATGTCTATCTTGTTCCGAAGGCTACTGCCGTAAAAGAAGACAAAGCGATCGTATCCAACCTGGTCACTACACCGCAACAGCTTATCCTTACAACCCGACAGGACCAGGAAGCGTTAGGGGTACAACTTTTCAACCTTTCCGGGCAATGTGTATTTTCAGCTAACAGCATCCCGACAGGACCGTACGTGATCCGCTGGGAGCACCTGCCGGCAGGTATATACCTGCTGCACATATCCACAGTAGGAAAATATGTTACTGAAAAGGTGTGTAAAAATTAAGTTAAGTCCACCTGATTCATGCTCTATTTTTAATTGGCAAATACTGTATATTTGCGCCTTGACTTTTTATTAGGAACTGATTATATCATTTTATGCAAGGAAAAGGTTTTATTAGAGTAATAGCATTGCTACTGATAGCGATCTGCACTTATCAATTACTCTTTACCTGGAAAGCGAACCAGATCGAGAGCCAAGCTATTTCATTAGCTGAAGCCAATATTCCCTCTGAGGACCCTGCTCAACTCTTCCCGAATGACCCCATTCAACAATTTTTGTACAAAGATTCCATTCACAAAACCAGAATAGAATTCAAAAACCGATACCTGGATTCACTGGCCCCTGAGAAGGTATTCCTGGGATCCACGTTCAAAAAGGTGAAAGAAAACCAGCTGGACCTCGGATTGGACCTGCAGGGAGGTATGTCTGCCGTGCTCCAGGTGAACATCAAAGAGCTCCTGGTTTCTTTATCAGATAATAATACCAGCCCGGCTTTCCTCGAAGCGCTGGATAAAGCCGAAAGCCGCTCTTCAGAAAGCTCTGACGATTTTATTTCGCTCTTTACCAAAGCGTTGAAAGAAAAGAATCCTAATGCCAAACTGGCGGATTATTTCGCGACCCGTTCCAACAGTGAGACGATCAAATCCAACTCTTCCGACGACGAAGTGCTCACTTATATCCGTGCAGAGGCTGGTCATGCGATTCAAAGGACTTTCAACATCATCAGCACCCGTATCGACCAGTTCGGTCTGAAGCAGCCTAACGTTACCTTAGAACCGCGTAAGGGCCGTATCACTGTAGAGATCGGTGGGGTGGACAATCCTGCGCGGGTGAGGAATATGCTGCAGGCTACTGCCAGCCTTGAGTTCTGGGAAACATACAAAGCTAACGAGCTGGGCGGTTCCCTGAATCAGGCCAATGATGCATTAAAACTTTACCTGGCTTACACCAATAAAGGCGGTAAACCACAGGAATTTCCCGTCAATACAACCGATTCAGCCGTTGCTCCTGCCTCCAACAACCTGGATAAGATCCTGGAAGGTGAAGAAGCTGATACAATGGATCTTTTATCCAATGCGACGAAAAACACTTCTGCTGCTTCATCAACGGACAGCAATCAGGCCAATTATGAAAAATTTGTCCAGGAAGCACCTTTATTCGCTGTACTGCAGCCTGCTGTAGACCAGAACCAGCGATATATGGAAACACCGGTACTCGGTTATGCGCAGAATATCGACACAGCTAAAGTAAATCGTTACCTGAGCATTCCTGAGATAAAAAATAAATTCCCTAAAGATGCCGCTTTCATGTGGGGCGCCAAACCTATAGGAGAAAAACACAATGTTTTCGAATTGTACGCTATCAAAAGGCGTCCGAATACCCATCTTCCTTTCCTGGACGGCAGTGCTGTAGAAAGTTCCAAACCTGACGTAGATCAGTTCGGCAATGTCACCATCAGCATGAGAATGACCGGTGAAGGAGCCAGAAGATGGAAAAAAATGACCGGTGACAACGTAGGCAGATCTATTGCTATTGTTGTTGACAATGTCGTTTACTCCGCTCCTAACGTGAATGAAGAGATCGGTGGAGGAAACTCTTCCATCTCCGGATCCTTTACCCAGGAAGAAGCTGCCGACCTTTCCAATATCCTCAAAATCGGTAAGCTCCCTGCGTCTGCCAAGATCGTAGAAGAAGAAACCGTAGGAGCTACCCTGGGAGCGGAATCTATCCAGGCAGGTCTCTTATCCATGCTGGCAGGTTTTATCCTGATCGTAGCATTTGTATTGTTCTTCTACAGCACCGGCGGTCTGATCGCTACCATCGTGCTCCTGCTGAACATGTTCCTGATCATCGGTATCATGGCTACCTTAGGTTCTACCCTGACCCTGCCGGGTATCGCGGGTATCGTGCTGACCATGGGTATGGCCATAGACGCCAACGTGCTGATCTATGAACGGATCAAAGAAGAGCTCAGGATGGGCAATACTGTATCCAAAGCGATCGCTAACGGTTACAAATTCTCTTTACCGGCGATCATTGACAGTAACCTTACCTCTATGATCACAGGTCTTATCCTGTTTTATATTGGTATGGGTCCGATCAAAGGTTTTGCCACAACGCTCATCATCGGTCTGATCACGACCCTGTTCACAGCGGTATTGATCTCCAGCTTGCTGATCGATTCCTGGCTGAGCAAGCCTGGTCGCGATCTCAAAGTATCTACCAAATTCTCCGAATCATTCCTGGCCAATGTCAACTTCGACTTCATCGGTAAGAGAAAGATCAGCTATACGATTTCTACGATCATCATCATTGCCGGTCTCGCATCCTTCTTCACCAAAGGTTTTGATCTGGGTGTAGATTTCAAGGGTGGCCGTGAATACAAGATAAGATTTGAACAGCCGGTATCTACTGAAGAGGTCAGACAAAGCCTTGACGAGGTATTCGGCGGTGGTACTATCGTAAAAACCATCGGTTCTGCCAACCAGTTCAAAGTGACGACCTCTTACCTGATCGACAAGAACAGTACAGAAAGCGATCACCTTGCAGACAGCAAGCTTTACTTAGGTCTTAAAAAATTCCTGCCGGAGAACGCTACTTATGACAGCTTCAAGCAGATCAACCGGCTGAGCCAGCAGAAAGTAGATCCTACTATCTCCGTAGATATCATTGAAAGCTCTACCTGGGCGGTCATCTTCTCGATCCTCGGTATCTTCCTCTATATCCTTTTCCGGTTCAGGAATATGGGATATTCCGTAGGAGCGATCATCTCTACAGCGCACGATGCCGTATTACTGCTCGCACTTTATTCGCTGCTGCACGGGTTCCTGCCTTTCTCTATGGAGATCGACCAGACCTTCATCGCAGCATTGCTGACCGTGATCGGTTACTCCCTGAACGACACCGTGGTAATTTACGACCGTCTGAGAGAGTACCTGTCCGAAAAGACACAAAACCTGCCGCTGTCAAATATCATGAACAACGCGATCAACAGCACCCTGTCCCGTACATTCGTAACAGGTATCACCACGCTGATCTCCCTGATCATTTTGTTCTTCTTCGGCGGCGAGGCCCTGAGAAGTTTCTCTTTTGCCATGATCACCGGTATCATCATCGGTACCTACTCGTCCATTTATATTGCGGCACCGATCATGTTTGACTATGAAAACTGGCGCAACCGCAATAAGAAAGCGGAAGAGGTGAAATAAAACACTCTTTTACGTTATAAAACGGGGTAATTGTCTGTGGATAATTACCCCGTTCTTTTTTACCGGAAATCAATGAACATTTTAAAACACTGAAAAAGACACATAAAAGACACAATTGACACCTGAGATTCATGGTAGAATAATGATAAGCCATGAAATCAGGCTATACAGGCATCTTCTGTTACTTTTCGATAAAATCAGCCGGATGTTTAAATCAAAATCCGTTTTTTTTAATATCTAGCTTTAACTTTATGCGCAAATTACATGTATGTTTTTAGATAGTCTTGTCAAAAAATTTCTACCCAAAGACAAAATCTTTTTTCAGTTGTTCGAGAAAGTCGGTGACGATGTTTATGCAATGGGCAAGCTGTTAGACGAGCTAGTGAGTAAATCCAATGTGGATGAAAGAGCAGCCATCGCCTCCAGGATAGAAGACCTGGAACACGAAAATGACAACACTACGCATCAGATCTTTATCGAGCTGGGAAGAAATTTCATCACTCCTTTTGACAGAGAAGACATACACCACCTGGCTACTGCACTGGATGACATTGCCGATTACATCCATGCGTGCTCCAAAAAGATCATCTCTTATAAGATCAATCCTAATGACAGCGCTATACAGAAGATGTCTGAACTGATCAAACTAAGCTGCGAGCAGGTACACATCATTGTAAAAGAGCTGAAAAATATGCGCAATTCCGAACTGATCAGCAACGCGCTCGTGAAGATCAACAGCATAGAAAACCAGGCAGATGACGTTTATGATCTGAGTGTGGAAAATCTTTTTGAAACGGAAAAAGATATCAAAGAACTGATCAAAAAACGGGAGTTATACCAGGTGATGGAAACAGCAACGGATAAATGCGAGGACGCAAGCAACGTTATTGAGACCATTCTTGTCAAATACGCTTAACCGATTGCTAACAAGAAATCTATTTCATGGATTTACCCTATCTACTCATAGCCATCATCGTGCTAGCCCTGATATTTGATTATATCAACGGTTTCCATGACTCAGCCAACTCTATCGCTACTATCGTATCTACCAAGGTACTGACTCCTTTCCAGGCCGTGCTCTGGGCGGCACTTTTCAACTTCGCAGCATTTTTCATTTCCAAATACCTGATCGGAGAATTCAAGGTAGGTAATACCATTGCCAAATCCGTTCACGAGAATTTCATCACTTTAGAGGTGATCTTCTCCGGGCTGATAGCGGCTATCACCTGGAACCTGATCACCTGGTGGTATGGCATTCCTTCCAGTTCCTCGCATACCCTTCTCGGCGGTTTCATGGGCGCAGCCCTGGCGCACGCAGGCGCATTATCCGTAGACGGTGTGAATGTCATCAACTACGTAAAAGTTTTACCGGTATTCCTGTTCATCTTCATGGCGCCTTTTATCGGTATGATCATGGCCTTCGTGATCACCCTGATGATCGTCCACTTGTTTAAGAGATCCAATCCCGCCCGGGCAGATAAATGGTTCAAGAGGCTGCAGCTGGTTTCTTCCGCCCTGTTTTCTTTGGGGCACGGCGGTAATGATGCTCAAAAGGTTATGGGTATCATCGGTGCGGCAGTCATCTATTATCACGTGCAGGAAGGACATGCAGACTGGATCAATGCCGAAAACCAGTTTTCCCATTTTGTTGACCAGTGGGCATGGGTTCCTTTCCTGAGTTTCTTTGTAATTGCATTGGGAACACTGAGTGGCGGATGGAAGATCGTCAAAACAATGGGTACCAAGATCACTAAAGTTACACCGTTGGAAGGTGTGAGTGCTGAAAGTGCCGGAGCCGTTACTTTGTACCTCTCCGAATACCTGGGCATCCCGGTATCGACCACCCACACGATCACCGGTGCCATTATTGGTGTAGGTATGACCAAACGCATATCTGCTGTTCGCTGGGGTGTGACGATCAACCTGGTCTGGGCATGGATACTGACCATACCCGTCAGCGCCGCAATAGCTGCCATTATCTACTACATCACTCATTTGTTCATATAAGTTTTAGTTGATGTCAACTCCTAAGTTTTTATACCCTATGGATATCCAGGTTCAATGGGGCGACCAGGATGCGCTGGGCCACGTGAACAATGTGATGTTTATCCGCTACTTTGAATCGGCCCGGATCCATATGATGATTGGCAGCAGTTTGTGGCAACAATATGAGCAAAGCGGCTTCACAGCGGTATTAGCCAAAATAGAATGCAACTTTATGCGATCCGTATTTTATCCAGATACATTGATTGCACAATGTGGGCTGATATCTATCGGCAACAGCAGCCTGGTGGTAGAACATCAGCTGATCAGTAAAGCCAGCGGTAATCTTGTAGCCAACGGTCAAGGTGTGATGGTCTTTGTAGATCCCAAAGCGCAAAAGAGCGTCCGTATTCCGGATGATCTCCGTATACTGACGACTAATACCCTATTATAAAGGTTTACTTCAAACAAAAGAGGCGCAGTTTTGCGCCTCTTTTTATTTTATCTGTATTTACCTGTTATTATCGTAAAGCCAGGCGACTGATTTTGATACACTCATCGGTAATTTGCTCATTTCCGTAATCTACCCAGATCAGGTTCGGAATGCGCGCCCTATTAATCGCCCCGATCGAGATCAGGCTATCTATTACACCAGGTAAAGCATTATTAGTGATCACAGAAAAGCTCTCGATCGAGTTGGTATTATCCAGCAGGGCACAGCTTACGGCCTGCTTTGCATCCTGGGTCATGTGCCACGAGAATTGAAAAAGCTTTTTACCGTCATTTACATAGTTCTGGTAACGCAGCAACTGGTCTTCTTTCAGCTGCGGGTAATTATTCTTATCAGACCAGCCGCCTTCAAAAGGAATAACATCATTGGTAAAATACCCCTTAGCCCGGTTCTCGGCAGTATTACTGAAACCCTCTTCAAACTGGAGGATTACTTTACCCGTTCCCGGTTCAGCATCCGCAAGAATATCTTCTCTCAGGGAACGCTGGTACAACGGCCTGGAAGCACCTTTTTCCCTGTATATCCTGTCGCCTAATTTTTCAGACAACAATTGAAGAAAGGCCTCGTCATTTCCCGACATATTACAGAAATGGCCCATCAACAATATCACCACCTCCGGATAAGCATCCAGGAATACTCTCGTATCGCTCAAAATATCTTCCATCAGCTCCCCTTTACATCCCATACCGTCACAGGCAGTGGCATGCTGCGTATAATACCGGGACTTGAAAAGAATAGGACGGACATCAAAAACGCGCATTCCCGCCTCCAGCTGACCTTTCATATCCAGGTGCTGTGTCTGCGTATTACAACTATTGGCGCCAAAGGTACATTCACGGACCAGGGACATTCCCGTATCGTGAGAACCGGGCACACAGAGATCAGAGAGTGTAATATCCGCCTGCGGAAACTCGTCCATGAGAGCAGCCATCCAGGCTATATCTCTTTTTTTAAGCTGATGCTGAAGCAGCTGATCTTTCTTGCAGCCTCCTAAAAAGGTACCACACAGAAAAATTGTCAATAATGCGTGTTTCATGTGACAAATTAAGCATTTGCACGTGAATTATCATGTCAGATTCCGGCGTTATTTACCATATTTCTCCAGCGGAAGACTGCGTAACCGCTTGTGGATATTCAGCTTGTTCATGTCGATCATAAAAGTGATCCTTTGCCCGAACTTGGGCAGATTAGCTTTGTAATAGGTCCTGAAATTTTCAGACATAGCCAGCGGAAAATATACCTCCACCGCTTCATTCAATAAGGATATGCTCAGTCCCAGATCATAGTGGAATTGCTTCACCGGAAGAAAATTGTCCGGGCTCAGCACCTTATCTATGCTATAACCGAAGTCTGCAAAAAACTGGACAGGCAACCATTTCACAGGCGCATCTATTTTGAAGTTAACCGCCATGAGACCGTTAACCGTTTTACCTTCCTGCGGATTCTGGAGCAATGTGATCACTTTAAAATTACCTTCTCCCATGGCCAGTTGCTGTGAGGCGAACTTTGTCTGCTCGCTTCTGCCGAAATAGGTATGATCATACAAATAATCATTTCTGCCGCTGATACCGCTCAGATTGAAGCCAAGCACTGAACCGGAACGGAAGCTCACCTCCGGATTCCTGTAATAAAATGCGCCGGCAAACAAACGGATGTGCACATAAGCACCTTTTTCAGTATACCTGAACTTCTGGCTGAATGCCACTGACTGCTTCAGGAAATCCTTATCGAACTGCATCCTGGTTGTCAGGGAAGACGGATATAAGGCATGCTGATATTCCAGGTTATACCACAGCTCATGAATATTGTACTTATTTTTCACTTTCAGGAAGGAAGTCTCCAGCGTCAGCGAATCCCTGAAAGCAGCATAAGCATCTGACCAGATCTGAACATTGCGATAGCCTACTTTGTGGATAGGTCCGGTATCGTCTTTAGCTTTATTAAACGTTACCTCTATATGTGGCTGCAGCTTGATGAACTTCTGCAGGATCGGCCGGTCATTGAAAGAAAACGATTTGCTGTGCAACCCCACCCTGATATCTATCGGACTTTGTGTTTTAGGCTGAATATGATAGTTCAGGTTACCGATCCAGTTGAATTGCTTAGATCTGAAAGCAAACACCGGCACCAGCTCATATTCCAGCTGTTTAGAAGGAAATATCCGGTTATACAGCGCCAGGCCGAGCATGACTCCATCATACTTATTTCCCCCCAGCACCGGAGAATAAAATACCTGGGTCCTGCTCGGATCTTCTACAGCTGCAAGGAAATGGAATTTAACCGGCTCCAGTTTAGGTAAGCCTTTATTCAGCTTGTAGTAATTATTTTTTCTGCAGGTTTCAGAGATCAGCCACTCCGGATCCGCAACTAATATCTCCGAGCCGTCTTCAACCGGTAGCACCACTTCTTTGAGTCCGGTAAAAGGTGCCGCCACATGAGTTGATCGTACCTGAAGATCCTTGCCGGTCTGGGCGAGCTGTACCGGTACCGCAAATTCAGACTTATTCTGCAATAATACCTTCCACTCATTCCCGGTCCTCATTACTTTCCGGATGGCTATATCCGGGATAGTTGCTTTATCAATCACTCCTCCGAAAAACCAATCCAGGTTTTCCTGTAAAGTACTCTCCAGTGACCGTTGTAAAAGAACAGGATCAATGTGACTGAAAGCATATTTCTTGTAAAAAGCCTGCATCGCCTGATCAAAACGTTCCCGGCCCAGATACTCTTCGAGGTTCCTGATAGTAAGCGCTCCCTTCACATAAAGCATGGCATAATAGTTCATGAAAGACAACTCTTCTGAAGCACTGCCGACGGGCTGCTGCCGGTTAAGCCGCTGCTGATTGAGAACTATATTTTTTTCTATGCCTTGCGCCGGCAAACGGTTATATCCGAATATCCGCGCTATTGCCGGAGCCGGTCCATCTTCTGCAGATTGCTCAGCTTTTTTTGATTCACTAAAAGCTTCTATCACCCGGCGCTCATAATAAGAGGTCATGCTTTCATCCAGCCAGGGTGTCTGCCGTTCATTATTAGCCAGTATACCGTACCACCAGTTGTGGATCACTTCGTGAATGGTCTCCTCTCTCAGCACATCACCGCTGACAGTGCAGATCGTGGTATATTCCATCCCGTTACCCATACCGGCAGGCCCCTGCACTACTGTACAAACACTGTAAGGATATTCGCCAAGATATTTTGACATATACTTCAATGTAAAAGCAGCGTATTCAAACGCCTGATCCGTCACCCCATCCGTCTTTCCGAGCACCTGTAATACAATCTCTTTACCTGAATCGAGTTTGATCTTCTCCTGTCTGGATGCAAAATCCTTCATTGCGAACCACGCAAAATCGTGTACACTATCCAGCGTTATTTTATAAGTCTGTTTGTCAACTGCCGGATCCGGGGTACCGGGATCTGTAAACGTATGACCCGAAGCTGCAAGCATGTACGCTGAGGGAACCGTAATATTGACATTATAACGGGCAAATTCACTGAAAAACTCTCCTTGCTCAAGATAAGGCATAGCGTGCCATTGATGTTCCCTGTATACGGCAGGCTTAGGATACCACTGGGCCACTGCATAGAAAGAGCCGTCATAGCCGGACCGGGAATAGGTAAACGGCAACTTCACCTTGAAAGGCGTCTGTATAACGATCTCCTGACCGGGCAGAAGCGGCTTTTCCAGCACCAGGATACCGATATCAGGAGATTCCTCTGAGGTGATCAGGGAAACAGGCTGATCGTTGATTTTAAAAGACAAGCTGTCTATCCGCCCCTGGGAACGCCCGTAATTGAAATCCAGCATACCTATCTTAACCATCTGTTTTGCCCAGGCTGTCTGATGACTGCTATACGCATTGGGCCATAAATGCATCCAGATCTCCTGCAAAGTATCAGAAGAATTATTTTTATAATATATGGTTATATCGCCGGTTATGCTCCTCCTTTTAGGCTCCAGCTCTGCATGGATGTCATAAGTAAGCCCCTGCCCTGCCCATACGCTACCACTGTATATCATAAACAGGATCAGCAACTTATTAACAGCCTTCAACATGTGCATATCTTTTATTTCTACGAATCAATACCTTTTTATAACTTATCAAAATAAGGCATTGCCAAGATAAGTATTAACTTTGTAAGCAGGAGGTGTATATGGACCCATTTGAATTTGAGGACGAGCAGAATGAAGATATCCGGGAGATTGTAGAGAAGTATGAGCATGCGATCCGCACCAACACCTCTTATTTTCTGGATCAGGAAGACTTTGAATCCCTGGTCGAATTCTACGAACTGAAAGGTGAGTTTAATACGGCACTGGCTGTAGCAGACCAGGCACTCGAGCAACACCCTTTTTCTTCTCTTCTCCTGATCAGAAAGGCACAGGTAGAATTTGAGCTGAAACATTGCAAAGAAGCTTTAGAAACCCTGGAAAAGGCAGAGCTGATAGACAGCTCCGAATCCGGTATCTACTTACTCCGGGCGGAGATCTATACTTTCCTTTCCCGTTATACCGAAGCTATTGATATCCTGGAAGAACGGTTGATCAACGCTTCACCGGAAGATCTGGCCGACATCCACCTTCAGATGGCAGATGTGTATGAAGACTGGGAAAAATACAATGATGTCTTCAACTGCCTGAGAAAGTGCCTGCAGGTGGATCCTGAAAATGAAGAAGCGCTCAACCGGATTAATTACTGTATGGAGATCACGGAAGAATACGACAGAAGCCGGATCTTTCACGAACAGCTGATCGACGAACGTCCATACTCCGAATTTGCCTGGTACAACCTCTCCTGCGCCTTCAAGGGCTTGGGCAGATATAATGAAGCGATCGATGCATTGGAATACGCACTGGCCATCAACGAAGAACTGGACTTTGCTTATCACGACATCGCTGAGCTGCACATCAAGAACAAAGATTATGCTAAAGCGCTCGAGGTGCTGAAAGACTATGAGAGCCGTTTTGAAGCCGATGAGGAGATCTACATGCTCAAAGGACAATGCCACGACGCCATGCAGGAATACAAGCTATCCCGCTATTATTACAAAAGAGCGCTGCACTGTAACCCCAATGTAGCGGAAGCTTACTACCGGATTGGAGAAAGTTACAAAGCGGAAGACAACTGGAAACAGGCCCACCAGTTTTTTATCAAGGCCGCTGAGATGGAAAAGCAGGAATACGACTACCAGATCGTGGCAGCCGAATCGGCCCAGGTATTGCAGGATGTAGAGAAAGCGATCGAGATCGCTGAAGCAGCTATTGATATTGCTCCTACCAGGTTCGAGGCATATATCCTGATGTCCCATATTTTCCTGCAGGCAGGTGATGCAGATACAGCAATGGAGATACTCGACAAAGGTATTCTCTTCTGCAAATCCACCTATGAATTGAAATTCGGCAGGACCGCTGTATTGTATTACCAGGGACAAAGACAGGAAGCGATGATCCAGCTCCTGATACTGATATCCGAAGCGCCGGGTAAAGAGATCTTTATGCTCTATATGTACCCGGAAATGGAAAATGATCCGGAGATCGCTGCTATTTTAAGTAACTAGATCAGGAATTTTAATCCAGGTACATCCGGAAAAGATAGTAGCGCCAGTTTGATTTTATATCTATAACACCAGGCTATCATTCTGGCTTCTATATTGCATAACACACCCGCGAGTTTCGAACCACAAATCACAGAGCATCGTATTTGCTGATGTTAGTTTATAAGATTACAGAATAAGCGATTCTTCACTACAGCCACCTTCCATCACCTGCGGGTATCACCTTTCATCATCTGTGAAAACAGGTGTCTCAATACTGCTATTATTACCCGCTTGTGCGGAATAATCGGCAGGCTATTAGGTTGGTTCAGTAACCTGGTTTCGAGTGCCGATAATTATCGGCATCAACCCATTATCTAATTTCCACCTTCATCACATTGCTACATCACTTCGCTAATAACCTTCATTTTCACATTAACCCATTTGCTAATTACCTAATTCTCCCAATTTTCACATCAACGTCGCGTTAGCATTCATTGACCCATCGACACATTGCCACATTCATTTACACATTTGCTAATTATCCCATCAGCCTTGCGTCAGTATTCATTGAATCACCTGCATATCATCACACCGATCCATACCCTGTATCCTGTTTCTTGACTCTTGCTTCCGATTCATCCATTGTCAAATTCATTTACTCGTTTGATAATTCCCCCAATTTTCACATCATCGTTGGTCGTCTTGATTCCTGACCCTTGATTCTTATTCCAAATCAATCCATTGTCACATTGCCACATTTTTAATTTCCTCTCGCGTTTTACACACTGACCACGTCTGAGAGTAATCCCTGATTCCAATTAACCCATTAGCACATTAAAAATATAGCCGGTTCATTTGCTGGAATCGCAGAACAGGCTTAATATAGCTGACCAAAATACAAAACATGCCCAGAACATTCGGTCTGATCGGATATCCGTTAAGTCACTCCTTCTCGAAAGGTTATTTCACAGAAAAATTTGCTAAAGAAGATATCCGGGATACTGTTTACGAGCTTTTCCCGATTGATACCATCGAAAAGTTCCCGGAACTCATCCGCAGCCAGCCCGGACTCAGAGGTCTGAATGTCACGATACCTTACAAAGAAGCCGTAATCCCTTACCTCGACTCACTTGATGAAGGAGCAGCAGCAATAGGAGCTGTTAATACCATCGTCTTATCAGGAAACACCGCTAAAGGATATAATACAGACGTATACGGATTCGGGATCAGTTTCAGAAAGCATCTCCAATCCCATCACAAGAATGCGCTCGTGCTGGGAACCGGCGGAGCATCCAAAGCCGTCATTTACGCACTCAGACAGCTGGGTATTTCTTATCAGTATGTTTCCCGTAACCGGGAGGAGCATAAATGGAACTATGAAGACATTACTCCTGAGATGCTGGACCATTACCACGTGATCATCAATACCACACCGGTAGGGATGTATCCCCATGTGGAAGACCTGCCCCCTCTTCCCTATGAAGCGCTGACAAAAGATCATTACCTGTACGACCTGGTGTATAACCCCGGAACGACTGCATTTCTTCAAAAAGGAAAAGAAAAAGGTGCCGTGACAGAAAACGGGCTGGAAATGCTGTATCTGCAGGCGGAAAAAGCCTGGGAGATCTGGAACAGCCCCGTTTAACACTTCGTACTATCTTGTAAGCTCAGACAAGCACAGGTATTATATAGGGATAAGTATTTTTCCTGACCGATAATATCCGCAGAAAGCCGTACATTTGTGAGTATCGCAGAATTTTAAAAGATGTCAGGAGTAGATATAAAACTCATAAACGACGTTAAGCTTATTTTTGCTGCATATCTTGAGCAACACAAGCAAAGAAAAACTCCTGAGAGATTTTCTATCCTCGAAGAGATATACAGCAGAGATACGCATTTTGACGCGGAGGACCTGTACCTGCAAATGAAAAAGAACCAGTACAACGTCAGCCGGGCTACCGTGTATAATACACTGGAGCTGCTCGTCAACTGCGACCTGGTGACCAAACATCAGTTCGGACAGAACCACGCTCAATACGAACGGGCTTACGGTTTCAAACAACATGACCACATCATCTGCAGCAACTGCGGAAAAGTAGTGGAGTTCTGCGATCCGAGAATTCACCTGATCAAATCCACTCAGGAACAATTACTGGGAATAAAAATCAAGAACCATTCCCTTACCATGTACGTAGACAGTCTCCATTGCGGTTGCGAAAACAAAAAAGAAGAGACTGAATAAAAAATCATCCAAAACGGAAACTCAAGTATCCATTCTATCATGAAAGTAGATGTAATCTTAGGCCTTCAATGGGGCGACGAAGGTAAAGGTAAAATTGTCGATTTCCTAGCTGAAGGTTATGACATCATCGCAAGATTCCAGGGTGGTCCCAATGCCGGCCACACCCTTGTTATTGACGGTAAAAAAAGCGTACTCCACACCATTCCATCCGGCATTTTCCGTGAAAACTGCCTGAACCTGATCGGCAATGGTGTCGTTATAGATCCTGTCACCCTGATGGCAGAGATCACCAAACTGGAAGCAGCCGGTGTACCGGTCCGGGAACGGCTGGTCATCGCTAAAAGAGCCAACCTGATCCTGCCTTCACATAAAATACTGGATGCAGCCTCAGAAGCCTCTAAAGGCCATGCCAAAATAGGCTCTACCCTTAAAGGTATCGGCCCGACATACATGGACAAAACCGGGCGTAATGGCTTGAGAATGGGCAACATCCTTGAAAAAGATTTCCGGGAACAATACGAGATTCTGAAAGGCAAGCACCTTTCTATGCTGAAAAACTACGACTTCGGATTTGACATCCTGGAACAGGAAGCGCAGTGGTTTGAGGCCATCGAACAGCTTCGTACCTACAAAATCGTAGAGAGCACTTATTTTATCAACGAGCAGCTCAAGGCCGGCAAAAAAATACTGGCAGAAGGTGCTCAGGGCTCTATGCTGGACATCGACTTCGGCACCTACCCTTTTGTAACCTCTTCCAATACGATCTCAGCAGCCGTCTGTACAGGTCTGGGCGTACCACCCAGCGCCATCGGTGAAGTGATCGGTATCACCAAAGCTTATTGCACCAGGGTAGGAAGCGGACCTTTCCCGACAGAGCTGGATAATGAAGTAGGTGAACAGCTCCGCAAGGAAGGCGGTGAATTCGGAGCCACCACCGGCAGACCTAGAAGATGCGGATGGATCGACCTTCCGGCGCTCAAATATACCTGCATGCTGAATGGTGTCACACAGATCATCATCACTAAGCTGGATGTGTTGAACAACTTCAGGCAATTCGGGATCTGCACAGCATACCAGTATAATGATACAATTACACCGGAACTTCCTTTCGATCTTTGCAAAGAACCTATCACACCAATATTCGAATATGTAGACAGCTGGGGCAATGCCGATCTTGAAAACGGGATACCTGTTCAGATGAGTGAGTACGTCAGTTTCCTGGAAGAATATCTGGATACCAAAGTATCATGGGTTTCCGTAGGTCCGGGACGCGACCAGTTGATTGATCTCCGGTAATGACTAAAGTATATCGGAAAGCGATCCTCTTGTCTTCAGATGCAGAGCAGTTCCGGAAAACCGTGCTGTCTCAGGCAAACCGGGAAGATTATATCCTTTTCGATCATGCACAAAATACAGATTCGCCATTCCAATGGCTGATAGGCTGGGGTAAAGCTGATACGTTCATCCGTTCAGCAAAAGACCCCGGCCTTTTTTCATCGCTTGATCAGTGGCTGGCCAGACATGAAGACTGGCGGATGGGTTACCTGAGCTACGATCTTAAAAATGTCATAGAGCCGGAATTAGAGAGTTTTAACCGGGATGAGATACAAGCCGACCTGGTTCACCTGTTTGTCCCGGAAGTGGTCTTTCTGGCCCGGAATAACCAGGTAACAGCCTATCTTCTGGAAGGCACAACCCTGCCGGAATTTACTTCCCGAAGTGAAGTCCTTCAACCGGAAAGCGCCCGCTTTACACCGGTACTATCCCGGGAAACCTACCGGCATAAGATTTCCACACTCAAAGATCACATACTCCGGGGAGACGTATACGAGATCAACTTCTGTTCTGAATGGAAATCCGGCGATCCTATAGAGAATCCGGCACAGCTGTATGCTCAGCTCTACCAAAAACTGCAGGCGCCTTTTTCAGGTTACTTTCAGCTTGGCGATATACAGCTCCTCTGCTGCAGCCCGGAAAGATTCCTGAAAAAAGAAGGCGACAGGCTCATCTCTCAACCTATCAAAGGAACAGCACCCAGGAATAAAGATCCTGAGATCGATCAGCTGAACAAAGCCGCCCTCCTGACCGACAAGGAAAAAGCTGAAAATGTTATGATCGTGGACCTTGTCCGGAACGACTTCTCGAGAATAGCCCGTAAAGGCACCGTCAGCGTAGAAGAGCTGTTCGGCACCTATACCTTCAACCAGGTGCACCAGCTGATCTCCACGGTGAGCTGCGAGCTCGATCCGGCCATTCGTTTCTCTGATATACTGAAAGCAACATTTCCTATGGGCAGTATGACCGGAGCGCCCAAAATCAGTGCGATGAAGCTCTCTGAGACCTATGAACCCATGAAGAGAGGATTGTACTCCGGGAGTATAGGATATTTTACCCCGGACGGAGGTTTTGATTTCAATGTGGTGATCAGGAGCATTCTTCACAATGCGGCGCTCAACAAAACCGTTATCCGGGCCGGTAGCGCCATTACCTATGCCTCTGATCCGGATCAGGAGTGGCAGGAATGCCAGTGGAAGATCACATCCCTGTTGGAGGTTTTTAACTAAGCATATTAACAGGCGGCTGATCGCGCTATCGCCTCTAGTCCTCACTCGTCATACCTCCTCGCTGCGGGCTGTCCGGCTCTATCACGGCCGGTTAACCGTGCTATAAAACAGACTGCGGGCGCTCTTTGGAGCGCCCGCAGTCTGTTTATCCGGAATGATCAGTTGATCACTTTTTTTATAATACCCAGCTTACCGTTATACGGCGGATATCTCAAAGGTATATCCGGCCAGGTCACTTTATTCATGACACCTTTGTAGTGCGTGAAAGTATCGAAACTGTGTTTTCCGTGATACGCTCCCACACCACTGCTGCCTACACCTCCGAAAGGAAGCTCATGGTTGAGCAGATGAGCCACCGTATCATTGATACATCCTCCGCCGAACTGTACCTCGTTCATACAACGTTGCTGATTCTTATAGCTATTGGAGAAGATATAGAAAGCTAAAGGTTTTTCATACCGCTTCACAATGCCCAGTGCTTCATCCAGATTCCTGAAGGTAAATGCCGGTAAGATCGGCCCAAAGATCTCATCCTCCATTAACGGATGATCAAAACCGATACCTGTGATCAGGGTCGGCGCAATATACCGCTTGGATTCATTCGTGACACCGCCATAAACAATCGTACCGCCCGTCAGCATATCCGCCAGCCGGTGAAAATGCTTTTCATTGATGATGTGGGCATAATCTGCGCTGGTCGTCGGATTATCTCCATAGAATTCCTTAACAACCGCTTTCATGTGTGCAAAGAGCTTGTCTTTCACCTTCTCATGCACAAGCAGGTAATCAGGTGCCACACAGGTTTGTCCGGCATTAAGGGATTTACCCCATACGATCCTGCGGGCCGCTACTTCAAGCGATGCGGTTTCATCTACAATGCAGGGGCTCTTTCCACCTAATTCCAGTGTCGTAGGTGTCAGGTATTCCGCAGCGGCCCTGGCCACAATTTTACCGACCTGGGTACCACCTGTAAAGAAAATATAATCATATCGCTGCGCCAGCATTTCGCTGTTGTCCGTATGCACATCCAGGCAGGATACATAACGCGGATCAAAGCACCCGGAAATGATCCTGACGATGATGTCATAGGTATTCCTGGCAATACGCGGCGGCTTGATCACTACCGTATTACCTGCCGCAATGGCGCCCACCACCGGTAACAGTGTTAACTGGAAAGGATAATTCCATGCACCGATCACCAGGGTGACCCCATAAGGATCCGGGTATATATAGCTCCTGGCCGGAAAGTTTCCGATAGCTGTAGAAACAAACTCCGGTGTCGCCCAGGATTTCAGATTTTTCTGCATGACGCCGATCTCTTCCAATACCAAACCTATTTCAGAGGTATAGGTCTCAAAAACAGGCTTATTGAAATCTCTCTTCAGGGCCTCATAAATTCCTCCTTCATGATCCAGGATAGCTTTTTTGAAATTAGCCAGTTGCTGAAGCCTGAAATCTACTGATCTCGTAGCGCCGGATTCGAAGTAAGCCCGCTGAGCGGCTACCAGCTCCGCAGCGCTTATGGCAGTTACAGTTGTGCTCATATTTAGATTTTTTGTTTGGTCTTTTTATCCGGAACCGCTTCGCTGGTATCCCGGCCTTTAAAATCGTCCATAGATGCATAAACTCCCAGGAACTCTGCCGCAATGTCAAAGATACGGGTAGGCAGGATCCCTTTAAGGAAAGGAATGAAGTTCAATGCATCCGGAGCCAATAACAGGATCTCATTTTTCTTGACCGCATTAATGATCTGGTCAGTGATATCTTCCGGTTCCAGCAATGGGAACAGGAAAGGTGCCTTCACCCCGGCAAACATCCCGGTATTGATATAGCTTGGACAAACGGTAGTCACATGCAGGTCACCCTCCAGGCTCTCCAGCTCCATACGCAGTGAATCGGACCAACCTTTTACCGCCCATTTGCTGGCCAGGTATATAGACATTTTCTTATTGCTGATGAGACTGGCTGCAGAAGCAATATTGATGACATGGCCTTTCTTCTGGCGGATCATCTCTTTTATGAATACCCTGGTAGTATGAAGCACACCACTGATGTTGATACCAACTGTTCTGTCAATTTCTTTAGCCGTATGCTCCCAGAACATCTTCCCTACGACAATACCTGCATTATTGAAAAGAATATCCACGTTTCCGATCTCTAACAAGACCTCTGTAGCAGCCTTCTCAATATCATCCGTATCCGATACATCTACTGAGTAAGCATGTACGTTATGGTATCCCTTACCGGTAAAATATTTCATAGCTGCGGATATATTCTCCTCGTTGATATCCCATATAATCAGGTTGGCGGCCCCTTCTCTCAGGCATTTTTCCCCGAGCATTTTCCCAATTCCCTGGGCTCCACCTGTAATCAGCACATTTGCACCTTTTATCTGACTCATATCCAGTTTTGTTTATTTTCAAAAATACAAAAACTACAGGTTAGCTGTCAGCATAAACGCATCCCTGTCCTGTAGCTTATAGTTACAACATTTATCTGATCTGTTTGTTATGTGAAGCGCTTTAAAAATAAAAGGGGTACATACGTACCCCCTGTAAAAGATATGCGGGAGAAATTTTATTTCGCCTTTACTACTGAAAGTGAACCAATATTCCCATCTATTTCCACACTTACAACATACTGACCTGCAGGGAGCTGTTTCCAGCCATTGATACTGACTACTGCGTTACCGCCTGTAGTACCTGCCTGCTGAGAAAGCACCTGCTTTCCGCTCAGATCCGTTACCAGGATATTAGCTTTAGAAGCTGATACTGATTTATAATTTATTTCCAGTTTATCTGAGCTTGGGTTCGGATAAGCAGATAACCCCATCTTATCAGCATAATTTTCTTTAACCGGCGTCGCCTGGGATTCAATCTGCTTAAAGATGGCATATTTATCCAGGATTTCTCCGAAGCGGTTGATATATTCAACCTGCAGGAGGCTGCCGGTCACATTCAATACAATGCTGCCGGTTACATCTCTGCCGGCATCACGGGTATAGAATACCGGGTGGAGCTTTGCAGGAAAATCATCTTCGCTGGTATAGCTGCCGCTGTTGCCGATCACGGAATAGACCGTACCCTTGCCGCCCGGCTGTTTTACATAGGTTTCTCCCAGATCAGGGTTACCGCTACCACCTTGTACCAAGTGTGATCCGCTAAATTCCCATGACTTTTTATAATGGCCATTGATCAGATATGATCTTTCATACACGTGGCTGTGACCGCAAAGTACCAGATCCACACCCGCACCTTCAAGGATAGGCAGGAAATACGTCCTCATATTGAACATCATGAGCTCCCAGAAATCATCAGATACGTGCGAACCAGAAGAGTATGGCGGCTGATGGAAAATTACTACCGTCCATGGCTGTTTGTTTTGAGCGAGATCCTGTCTCAGCCAGATCTTCATCGGAGACTCACCCTGACCGGTCCAGGGAAAGATCTCTGAGTTCAGGGAAATAAAGTGAACATGTCCGTAATCAAAAGAATAATATAATTCCGTACCTGAAGGAACGCCACCAGCTTCTCCGTTGATCGGAAATTCATGTATATCAAAGAAAGGACCTGTTGTTTTGGCCGCGTTTACATAATCCAGTACATCTGGACGAACACTATTGTAATCATGATTACCTGGTGTAGTATAAAAATGGAGGTATCTCATGATCGAATCATAAGCATAATCCCTGCTGAACACTTTTCTCTGATACTCTTCATCCGTTCCGTCACTATATGCGTTGTCTCCCAGCTGAATAAAAAAGTCTACCGGTTTTTCTTTGGAATGCTCAATGAAGGCGTTACGGGCCAGTCTTTGCGGTTCGTTGGCTTTACCGGCATCGCCGATGACCCATACGGACATACCGGAAGTATCACCATACGCTTTATTGGTCAGAATATAGTGATCGATACCGCTTGCAAGTGTCACATCACCATACCCTACAGCATAATAATATTTCGTATACGGGCTCAGACCGGTTACCTGAACAATATGATCGACATTAGCCTTGTCCTCCGTGAAAGTTCTGTCCAGATTATCCGGAGTATCTCCTACTTTCACCCAACCCACTGTCGCCTCCGAAGTCCTCCAGAGTATCTTGATAGAATTGGTAGTGGCAGCTTGCTGATAAGGCCCTCTTAGCAGATCCTGCGCCGAAAGCGTAGAAACCGATAAAAAGAAGAGCAAAAAGTGTAGAACGTGCTTCATAAGTTATGTGAATATTAATCCAACACTAAGTTAATATAAATCATTCAAAATTTTATTATCTGTATGATAATATTAGGTAGCCTGTTTTTGCTATTTGTGTAATAAACAGATCCTTTTTGTGTAGGAATTACAGACGGTCGCTGCGCTCAATAGAGAAGATCTTACCCTCTATGGCCAGCTCGGTATTCAGAAAGATCCGCCGGGCTTCATCCAGCATTTCCTGCAGATCCGGATATTTTGAGGAAAAATGTCCGATAACCAGACGATTGACAGATGCGGATTTAGCCAATGTGGCAGCCTGGGCAGCAGTACTGTGAAAGGTGATCACCGCCCGTTCCCGGGCTTCGTCCAGGAAGGTGGCTTCGTGATATAACAGATCCACTTCTTCTATGTAAGGAACTATTTCCGGAAGATAAAGCGTATCCGTGCAATATGCATAAGATCTTGGAGCATAGCCGGGAATAGTGAGCCGGGCATTCCGGTGAAACACGCCATCATTGTCGGTGACGTCCTCTCCTCTTCTCAAAGCATCAAAATGAGCCGGGGACAGGTGCAATCCACTGATACGATCAGGATCTATTTTCCTGGGCGATTGCTTTTCCCGGATAATAAATCCCGTACAAGGGATCCGGTGCACTAACGGAATGGTCTGAACAGTAACATCCTCGTCATCAATAATAATTTCCGGTGCCCGGGCCTGTGTGCTGACAAAAGTTATGGGATAAGTCAGGGTCGATCCGGCGACCGACAGCTGGAGATTGACAATCGTTTCCAGCTCAGGAGGTCCGTAAATCGTCAGGGGAGTCTCTCTTTTAAGCAGCTGATAGGTCGTCAGCAAACCTATTAATCCAAAATAATGATCACCATGAAGATGACTGATAAAAACACAATTGATGCGGAAAGGCTTACACTTATATTTCTGAAACTGAAATTGTGTACCCTCTCCGCAATCAATTAAAAAAGTGTGGCTTCTGATCCTGACAATTTGAGAGCTAGGGTGCCGGCCATGTGAGGACAGCGCAGAATTGCTCCCTAATATTTGAACCTCAAAGGACAAATTAACCTTTAATTTCGCGTTCCAATTCCTGTATTTTCACAAATTCGGATGCATCTTCGAGTGTAGGGAAGATTTTCAGAACATCTTCAAGTTGCGAAATTTTGATGAGGGTCTGCACCTGGGCGCCTAGGTTACATAATGCAAGTGTACCGTTGGCCTCATTGCACATCCTGTTAGCCATCAGGATCGCGCTCAGACCGGAAGAATCTACAAAGGTCACATTTCTCAGATCAATGATCACATTTTTGTAACCCTCTGCGCCGATAATAGCGAATTCGGATTTCAACATCGGAGCATTTGCCGACATCAGCTTTTCTGTCAGCAGCTCGATCACTACGAAAAATTCTTTCTTATCAATAATAAATTTCATACTTGCATTTTTAATCACCGGGTATAAAGATAAAACCATCTTGAGACAATTGCCCGAAAGAATTGCAAGACATTTTCCAATTTAACCCTTATGTATAATTAATACTAATTTATCTAAAAAAACAGCCCTGGTAAAAAAATACAATACTGAATTATTGTTTTGTAGTGACGAAGGTTGTAATTTGATTTTTGCAATTCTGTCAGGTTTTTCCGGCTGGCAGGTTTTTTGAAATGAAGGACAATATTATGGAAGCAAAATTTTCACCTAAAGTAAAAGAAGTCATTTCTTACAGTCGTGAAGAGGCCCTCAGGCTGAATCATGATCATATAGGAATTGAGCACTTATTGCTTGGTTTGGTCCGAGAGGGAGAAGGTTTAGCTATCAAAGTCCTTAAATCATTGGATGTAGACATTGTCCTTCTGAGAAAAAAGATAGAAGATGCCATCCGGGATAAGATCAGCACTATTCCTATTAATTCTGCAAGTCTTCCACTTACTAAGCAAGCTGAGAAAGTACTGAGAATCACTGTCATCGAAGCCAAGCAGATGAAGAGTGATACGATCAGCACTGAACACCTGATGTTGTCGATACTGAAGAACCCTGAAAATATCGCTACTCAACTGATCAATAAAATGGAAGTTGATTATGACGTTTTCAAGGCTGAGCTCGATTATATCCTGCAGGATAAGCAACAGGCAAATAATGATGTAACTGCAGAAATGTCAGGTGACTCTGATCCTTTCGAAGAGGATGATGAAACCAAATCAAAGAGTTATACGACCAAAAAGACCCCTAACAAATCCACGACCCCCGTTCTGGATAATTTCGGAAGAGATATCACCAGGCTGGCGGAAGAGAATAAGCTGGATCCTATTGTAGGTCGTGAAACAGAGATCGAAAGAGTATCACAGATCCTGAGCCGAAGAAAGAAAAACAACCCTATTCTGATCGGTGAGCCGGGTGTCGGCAAGACAGCCATCGTGGAAGGTCTGGCCCTGCGGATCATTCAGAGAAAGGTATCGCGTGTGCTGTTCAACAAACGCATTGTAATGCTGGATCTGGCTGCACTGGTGGCCGGCACCAAATACCGTGGCCAGTTTGAGGAGCGGATCAAAGCCATCATGAACGAGCTTGAAAAGAACAGGGACGTCATCCTGTTTATTGACGAGATCCACACGATCGTAGGCGCCGGCGGTGCAACAGGTTCACTGGATGCCTCCAACATCTTCAAGCCGGCACTGGCCCGTGGAGAGCTGCAATGCATCGGTGCATCCACGCTCGACGAATACAGACAACACATCGAAAAAGACGGTGCGTTAGACCGCAGGTTCCAGAAAGTGATCGTTGATCCGCCTTCTGCCGAGGAGACCATGGAGATCATCACCAACATCAAAGCCAAGTATGAAGAGTTTCACAACGTGGAATACAGCAACGATGCGATCAAAGCCTGTGTACAGCTGAGCAACCGTTATATTACAGACAGGTTCCTGCCGGATAAAGCGATCGATGTAATGGATGAGGTAGGCGCCAGAGTGCACCTGAAGAATATCCACGTTCCGGAAGAGATCACTCAACTGGAAAAAGAGATCGAGAACGTCAAAGAAGAAAAGAACCAGGTGGTCAAAAGCCAGCGGTATGAAGATGCGGCCAAGCTCCGGGACATGGAGAAACGCCTGCAGGAGCAGCTTGAGAAAGCTAAGATCCAGTGGGAAGAAGACGCCAAAACCAAAAGATACCCTGTATCCGAGGATGATATTGCCGAAGTGGTAGCGATGATGACCGGTATCCCGGTTAACAAAGTAGCACAAAGCGAAAGCAAACGGCTGGTCCATATGGCAGATGACCTCAGAAAACAGGTGATCGGCCAGGATGAAGCAACCGTTAAGATCACCCGTGCAATCCAACGCAACAGAGTAGGTCTGAAAGATCCTAAAAAACCGATCGGCTCCTTTATCTTCCTGGGTCCTACCGGTGTCGGTAAAACTGAGCTCGCTAAAGCACTGGCCAGGTATATGTTCGACTCTGAGGATTCCCTGATCCGGATCGATATGAGTGAATACATGGAGAAATTCAGCATCTCCCGACTGATCGGAGCACCTCCGGGATACGTAGGATATGAAGAAGGTGGCCAGCTGACAGAAAAAGTACGTCGCAAACCCTATTCCGTGATCCTGCTGGATGAGATCGAAAAAGCGCACCCGGATGTATACAATATCCTTTTACAGGTGCTGGATGACGGTGTGCTGACAGATGGTCTGGGCCGTAAAGTAGACTTCAAGAACACGATCATCATTATGACGTCAAACATCGGCGCGAGACAGTTGAAAGATTTTGGTACAGGTGTAGGTTTCTCTACCACAGCGAGAATCGCCAGTGAAGAAGAGAACTCCAAAGCTGTCATCCAGAAGGCACTTTCCAAGACATTCTCTCCGGAATTCTTGAACCGTATTGATGATGTGGTGATCTTCAACAGTCTTGAGAAACCACAGATCCACCAGATCATAGATATCATCCTGAAATCTGTATTCAAACGGCTTGCAGACCTGGGTTATGATATCCAGCTGACCACTGCGGCTAAAGATTTCATCGCAGAGAAGGGATACGATCCTCAATTCGGTGCACGACCGCTCCACAGAGCGATCCAGAAACACCTGGAAGATCCTTTAGCTGAGGAAATTTTAAATGCGAATATCGAGCCCGGTGACCAGATCACTGCTGATCTTGACCCAGAAAACAAAGAAAAATTAACATTTGAGGTCAAGAAATCTAAGGAAAAAGCCGTCAAAGAAGACTAAATTCGTTTTAGAGTATAATCCCCGGAATCAGCCATACAGTAAGCTTTTTGTTTATTGATGGCTGATTTCCGGTTTTTAAAAATATCTATATATGAATAATCAATTAGCTAAGATTGGAATTTTTTATGACGGCAATTATTTTTCACGGGTCAGCAATTATTACAATTACGAACATGCCAGGAAGAGCCGCCTGAGCATTTCCGGGTTACATCATTTCATCAGAACTTATTTATCTGAAGCGCTTAAGACAGATGTCAGGCTGGTTTCTATCGTGGAATCACACTACTTTAGAGGCCGTTTCAGTTCTTACGAGGCCAAAGAAGCCAATAAGCTATTATCTGAGCGTCTGTTTGACGATGTTCTGATGAACGAAGGTATTGTAACACACTATCTTCCCCTTCGCTCTACAGATGACGGTAAAAAGATCGAGAAAGGTATCGATGTGGCTATGGCCCTGGAAATCTATGAGCTTTCCTATCTCAAACGCTTCGATATCGTTGTACTGGTAGTCTGTGACGGTGATTTCAGCCCGCTGATCAAAAAGCTGAATACACTTGGCGTCAAAGTAATGGTACTGGCATGGGATTTTGAGTTCCTGGACGAAAGAACCGGCAGACAGATCTCCACCACTACTTCCATAGAATTGTTGAGAGAAGCTAACTATCCTGTGATGATGCATGAGATCATCGATAATGTAGCGAATCAGAACAAGAGCATCATCAATGAGCTTTTTGTCGTCAAAGAGTATACGCCTGTTGAGCATTTCGCCGGTGCTGTTGACGGCGATAAGGAGCTGGGTGTCATTTTCAGGCTGAAAGACGGTTATGGATTCATAGCAAAACCGCCTCATAATCTCTTCTTTCACTGGACAGAGGTTCAGGATACTGATTTCAATGACCTGCAGGAAGGTGATCACGTACGGTACAAAACAACTATCAATGACAGAGGTCAGGAAATAGCTGTTGAGATCACCAAAGTATAAGCTTTCTGATCTACCTTATTCAGCCCTGCTGAATCTCAGATAATTGCCAGTCTGTATATTTCTCCATGCAAATTTGTCAGGAGTTAATAATACAGGCTGGTACTTTTGTTCTGTATAATTTACAAAATCCAGGGTCAGCACATTATCTGCCACATACCAGTTTCCTTCCAGTACCTGGCCCGTTTTCTTTTTCAGTATCACTTTACCGGAGAAATCAAGATGCAGACTCTCCTGCCGCTCAGACACCCATTCGCCGGTCAGCAGAAAGACATCCACGTTATTCAGCGTATCCTTCTCTTCTGCATTTGCATACTGTTCCACACAACGTTTGTAAATAGTCTTTTCCAGGCTTTCCTGTTCCGCTTCCGGCATAGCACGATATACCTCTTCCGTTACAGCTTGTTGGATGGATTTAAGAAAGCATTGCGCCGTTTTTTCAAAATACAATGAAGGTATTTCTCCTTTCTGTGCACAGTTATTAACGATCTTAATTTCCCAATCTTTCATTTCCTCTTCAGACCAGCCTCCGGAGGCCAGCGAACGCTGCTTGCAGACTGCAACGACCTCCACTGCTATAAAACCGCTGGAAATAGTGGCGTGATTCATTAATCCCAGGTATTGCTTACCGGACAAGTATGACGGATCACAAACCTCTATCCAGCCTGCACTGTTATTGAGGCTGGATCCGGTTGAAAGGTATTCCAATTTGCTGAAAGTGATTTGCTTACCGAAATTGATCACCTGATTACTGTCTTTGAGCAGGTAGACGCTCACTTTATTCCGGAGACCTGCCGGGATATCCGGCAAAGAGATCTTATAATCTGCCGTATCCCTGCTCTTAAGGTATAATTCGTCCAGTAAGGGAGAAACAGGTGCATATTTTTTAAAATCTTCCTTCTTCAGTAAGGAGTAAAACCTGTAAAACCACCGGGTGGTATTGGCAGGAAGGTCCAGCTCGAGCACAGTCGTATGCGCTCCGCTGAACAGCGCGCTTCCCCTGCTATCCAGAGCAAAGATCTCCCTGGATACAATCGGTATTAAAATTTCCTGCTGAGCCTGTACCCGGATGGTACAGAAAAGACTAATGAATAATACTATTGATAGCCTTCTTCTCATAGGATCTTATCTCTTGACCAGGCCGTATGTTGTCATAAGTTCCGTCAGCTCATCTTTAGATATCTGGAGCCTGGCTGCCGTTTTTACCACCTGCCAGTGCTCTTTCTCCAGGCAATTCTCAAGGAAGGCACGATGCATATAATCTGAAAACTGCCCGAGGCTGTTGAATTTATCAAAATCTATTCCGCCTGTAGAGATAGAAATGCTATTGACATATTCTTTCACATCATTAGCTGTTATCGTTTTCCCACCCATGATGATCAGACGTTCGACGATATTCCTGAGCTCCCTGATATTACCGGTCCAGTGACGCGCCTGGAGCAATTGCAGCGCTTCCTCTTCAATTTCCTTAACCGGGATGGCATAGTCGTTACAGATCTCTTCCAGGAAGTACCTGGTGATCAGCGGTATATCATCTTTCCTGTCATTCAGGGAAGGAACCTTGATCTCTATTACGGAAAGCCTGTGAAAAAGGTCCATCCGGAAACGGCCGGCATCGATCTCCTTACTCAGGTCTTTATTCGTTGCTGCTATCACCCGGACATCTACCCGTATATCCTTATCGCCACCTACTTTCGTGATTTTATTCTCCTGCAAAGCCCTGAGAACTTTGGCCTGAGCGCTCAGGCTCATATCTCCTATCTCATCCAGGAATAAAGTACCTCCTTCCGCCTGCTCAAATTTTCCGGCTCTTGTCTTCACAGCCGATGTAAAGGCTCCCTTTTCATGCCCGAACAATTCACTTTCAATCAGCTCAGAAGGAATAGCGGCACAGTTCACCTCGATCAGAGGTCCCTGAGCACGATTGCTTTTTTCATGTATCCACCTGGCTACCAGCTCTTTCCCGGATCCGTTATCTCCTGTGATCAATACCCTGGCCTCTGTGGGAGCGACCTTATCGATCATTTCCTTAATGCGCATCATCGGACCAGATTCACCGATCATTTCCCTGGTCTTGGAACCGGAGATCTTTCTGCGCAGTGTCTTGGTTTCACTGATCAGAGAGGTTTTCTCCATGGCATTTCTCACCGTGATCAGGATCCTGTTCAGGTCCGGTGGCTTAGGCACATAATCATAAGCACCCTTCTTCACAGCTTCTACTGCCGTCTCAATGCTGCCGTGACCGGATAATACTACTACAGGGGTGTCTTTGCCCGCTTCTCTCATAGCCTCCAGCACCTCCATACCGTCTTTCTTCGGCATCTTGATATCCAGGAGGATAACATCATAATCTTTTGCCAGGATTTTCGACAGGGCGATCTCTCCGTCTTCTGCTTCTTCTACATCAAATTTTTCAAATTCAAATATATCTCTTAATACCCTTCTGTTTGGCCGTTCATCATCTACTAATAATATACAAGGCATGATCTTAAATTTATTTATGCTAATGTACCAAATTTAACGCTGCGGACATAATGACATTTATTTCCTATATTAAGCTGTTGAAAATGAAAATAGCATTTACGATCTTCTCGTTGTTAGGGCTGACTGGTTGTGTGAAAGAAGATATATCCCCGGATGCGCCGGACAATCTCCTGATCAGTAAGGTACAGGTACTCAGCAAATCAAACGTAATACAGGAAATCACCTACAGTTATAATGACTTCAATTTCCTGACCGGTGCCGAGGTCAGTAACCTGGAAGACAATTCAAGAGAAAAAGCTGTCTTCAGTTATCTGCCGCTTGAACTACAGATAGACTGGACCATTATCAGCAGCAGCAATAATGAAAGTCACTTTTCCTACACCTTTTATAAGAATGCTGCCGGATACCTGACCGGATACAGATACACATCAGATGAAGGTGTAAAAACCTTTTACATCAACAGAACTGAAGAGAACCAGATATTGTCCATCACCGACGAGCAGGATAATCCCATCCAGCAATTCGAATACGATGAATACGGTATTTCCAGGATCGAATATATATCCACTGTAGACAGTACCCTGAATATTCCCAAGACGATACGACTTACCTATAATCTCCAGGAATCTTATTCCGAAGGTATAACGGATCCTGCTATCATTGCGGTACTGAGCCGGGACAGCTACCAGTACCAACCTTATAAGCTGTTCAATACGGATATACTGATATCCCCACATCCTTCACATCTCCTAGCCACTACGCAAACTATCTACGAAGGCAAGGAACCGCTCACCTTCTATTACGATTATGCCCGTATGGCTAACGGCACCATCACCGAAGCCAGGAAATATACGGCTGATTTCCGGTATGATTTCCGGATCAAGTACAGCTATATCGACAAATGAGCCCGGAAACCGAACAAGCGCCCTGCATTAGCAGTCGTCTGCCGGGCCATCTCACTGAGTGAACACCGTTTTATCTCTGCCAGCTTTTCCGCAATCAACGGGATAAAGCTGCTTTCATTTCTCTTTCCCCGGTAAGGTACAGGCGGCAGATAAGGTGCATCCGTTTCCAGTAATATGCGTTCCAGCGGTATTTCGCGCAGCAGTTCCGGCAGCGCAGCATTTTTATAGGTAACAGGACCACCTACTCCCAGGTAAAAGTTGTCCATCGCGATAATCTGCCTGGCTTCTTCCAATGTACCGCTGAAGCAATGAAAAACACCTCTTAAGATCCCTTTATGTTCTTTTGCAATGATATCTATCGTATCCTGAACCGATTCCCTGGTGTGTAAGATCACCGGCAGATCCAGTTGCCTGCACCATTCCAGTTGTATGTTCAGCGCCGCTTTCTGTTGTTCAATATACGTTTCATCCCAATAATAATCCAGCCCGGTCTCTCCTATGGCATAAATCCTGCTATCAGGAAACGCTGTGGGCTCAAAAGCCCATTTCTTCATCTCTTCCAGAACTGCTTCATAATCTTCCTTCACATCACAGGGATGCAAACCTACGGTTGGTAAACAATGGGAAAGATAACGATGGCTCAGGTCGGCCACCTTTTCCAATGATTCCAGGTCGATATTAGGCAGGATCATTGTAGTCACGCCTGCAGCAAGGCTCCTTTGAATAACTTCATCTATATCTTCATCAAATCTTTGCTGATAAAGATGTGTATGTGAGTCAACAAATATATCCATACTACAAAGTAACGAAGCTCAGGCCTTTTTCCCTCATGGCCTGTATCCATTCCGGCAATATTTCCGCATATTTCTCATAGCATGCTTTTCTGTCATGCAGCACAATAATATCGCCTCCTTTTGCCCGGTACAGCCTTTCTCTGAGCTTCCGGATATCTGTTGAAACATCAAAATCTCCGGGCATCAGATTGAAAAGTATGCATCGCATATCGGGATGGTCTTTTTTTAACTGATGCCACTGGCCCGGTCTGATCTTCCCATAAGGCGGTCTGAAAAGCGGAGATTGCACGATATCATATCCACGTCTTACATCCTCCAGGTAAATATCATTTCCGGTCCGCCACCCGTCCGGATGAGAAAAGCTATGGTGTCCGGCTGCATGTCCGGCCGATCTGATCTGTTCCACCAGCTCAGGATACTTCTGTGCTTTATTTCCCAACAGGAAATGTGTAGCCAGGCAGTTTTGCTGCTTCAACAATGCTACCAGCTGCTCCGTAGTTTCAGGATCCGGCCCGTCATCAAAGGTCAGCGCTATTTCCTGAGCGCCTACTTTCCAGACAAAGTCCGGGAAGCACCTGGTGATCATATCCGGAATCCTGACCCAATACATTTTTTTCTTATAAATTGACCGGCAGCCGGGTGTATAAAGATAACTGAAGTACACTCTGAAAATGCGAGACAGCTTCTCTTTTATAGAAGATATTCATATATCCTAATTCGAGGTCAACTTTTTTACTCGCCCTGTACCCCACTCCAAGCATAAGCCTGTTCTGATCAAAGATATCCCTGGCAGTCATGTCCTTCCTGTACAGACCCAGTAAGAGCTCATTCTGAAGCGATACGAAAACACCTTTATTGAAGTCAGCAGCGTTTCCCGTTAAGGATAACATTGTCCTGTTGAAATACCGGAGCCGCATCCTGAAGTCATATGCGTTGGTTCCCAGATCCTGCACCGCAGGGATCCAGCGTTGCTCCAACCGCAACCTATGCGTGAACGGTGTATTTTTTATCTTCTGATTATAGATATACTGCTGCCACAGGCGATGTTCCGCGCCTTCGCTTTTCTTACTGACCGGATTGAACCGGCCGACATATGCATAACCGGTTGTAAGATTTGAACGGGTATCCAGGTGATACATCATCCCTGGCCTGATCAATATCCCCTGGACGCCTGACCAGCCCGGAACTGTACGCACCTGGGCATCTGCATGTATACCGAATTCAGAAGGATTGAACCTTGTCTGGTGAAATACGGCCGACCAACCTGTAAAAGTATGTTCTCTTGCCTGAGCCGTCGACATAACGAGCAAAAAACTGATCACTAACGCTAAAATTACCATATCAACTAACCGTTTCGGACATCTATATCAGACAACGGTGCTTCACAGTGAATAATTCCATAATCTAAGAAAATACAGATTTTTATTGCAGAACCCATACCTTTGTACACCTCGAAAGAAAGCTAATTATGAATAGACCGGTTAGGGTAAGATTTGCGCCAAGTCCGACAGGTCCTTTGCACCTTGGTGGTGTCAGGACAGCTTTATACAACTACCTTTTCGCGAAGAAGAACGGTGGAAAGTTCATCCTCAGAATCGAGGACACTGACCAGACCCGTTTTGTTCCCGGAGCAGAAGAATATATCATGGAGTCTCTCCAATGGGCAGGTATGGAGCTGGATGAAGGTATCGTGGAAGGTGGTGATTTCGGACCTTACCGTCAGAGCGACCGGAAACCGCTTTATAAAAAGTATGTGGATCAACTGCTGGCAGCCGGCCATGCTTATATCGCCTTTGACACTCCTGAAGAACTGGATGAAATGCGGGAAAAGCTAAAGGCTCAGGGTGTACCGAATCCCGCCTATAACCATGTAACCCGTCAGTATATGAAAAACTCACTGTCACTTCCGGCAGATGAGGTACAAAAGAGACTGGAAGAACAGCAGCCACATGTGGTAAGGATCAAGGTGCCACGCAACGAAGAGATCCGTTTTTACGATATTATCCGCGGCTGGGTAGTTTTCAATTCCAGCCAGATCGATGACAAGGTGATCTTCAAAGGAGACGGTATGCCTACTTATCACATGGCCAATATCGTAGACGACTATCTCATGCAGATCACGCATGTGATCCGGGGTGAAGAATGGCTGCCATCCACACCTATACACGTGCTGCTCTATAAATTCCTGGGCTGGGAAGAGATCATGCCTGAGTTTGCACACCTGCCACTGATCCTGAAACCTGACGGTAACGGCAAGCTGAGCAAACGGGACGGAGATCGTTTAGGCTTCCCGGTATTTCCGCTGAACTGGACCAATCCGGAGACCGGAGAACAATCCATGGGTTTCCGGGAAAGAGGTTTCCTGCCGGAGGCTTTCATGAACATGCTGGCTTTTCTCGGATGGAATCCGGGCGGTACGCAGGAGCTTTTCAGCAAAGAAGAGCTGATAGAAGCCTTTTCACTGGAAAGAGTCAGTAAATCGGGTGCAAAATTCGATTTTGAAAAGGCTAAATGGTTCAACCAGCAATATATCAAAGCCCGTTCAGTGGATTCTTTACTCGAAACGCTGAGACCGGATTTTGATAAGGCAGGTATACAGAAAACCGACGATTTCCTAAAGAAATTCATCTCCCTGTTTACAGACCGGGTAACTTTTATCAAAGAATTTCTGACGGAAGGATATTATGTATTTGAAAAACCGAGACAATACGACGAGCCGCAGTTCAACAAACGCTGGCAGAAAGAAAATATCCCGGCTGTATTCAATACCATCCTGGCGGAGATAGAAGGATCTACCGAATGGAACAGCGCTGTCATAGAAACCCTTATCAAAGATGCTATGCATGCCAACAGCCTGAAACCCGGTGAAGTAATGCCGGTATTCAGGATCATGATCAGCGGTGAAGCCGGCGGACCGCCTCTTTTCGAACTGGCTGAGCTGATCGGCAGAGAGGAAACTATCGAAAGGATGAAAGCAGCCATCGCGCACTTCTCGCGTTAGTTTTATAACTTTGCAGACATGGCCAGAAAACCCAGAAAGAATTCAACGGAAGACCAGCCGGGCATGCATAAAGACCTGAAAGGCTTTACGATCCATATCAACGAGTTTGGTGAGATAAAAACCAGTATGCCGCTCGACCGGCTGAATGATTTCCTGGACAAAAATGTCAATGACAAAAAGCTAGGGAACCAGGTAGATAAAGAAGATATTTCCCAACAAAAATAAACAGAAGGCTCAGTGATCACTGAGCCTTTTATATTATCACTCTCCTTTTAAATATATCCCATGAGCCTCCTTCTCTCCCCGATCACTATTGCCGGAACTACTTTCAGGAACAGGCTGGTGATCTCACCTATGTGTCAGTATTCTTCTACAGATGGTTTTGCCAATGACTGGCACCTTGTCCACTTGGGCAGCAGGGCTGTAGGCGGTGCCGGGCTGATCATCCAGGAAGCTACTGCTGTAAGCCCGGAGGGCAGGATTTCCTACGGCGATCTGGGAATATGGAAAGATGAGCACCAGGAAAAGCTGGGGCAAATCGTCGCTTTCATCCATTCACAAGGGGCCAAAGCCGGAATACAGCTGGCACATGCAGGACGCAAAGCAAGCTGTGAGGTTCCCTGGAAAGGCGGACAGCAAATACCTTCTGATGCTGCAAACGGCTGGGTAACTTATAGTGCCAGTGAAATTCCTTTTCAACCCGGACAGGAGCCGCCAACAGCCCTGACCCTTTCCGATATACAAAAGGTGATCGATGATTTTGTGCAAGCTGCCAGAAGAGCCAGGGAAACGGGCTACGATGTCATAGAGATCCACGCTGCGCACGGTTACCTGCTGCATCAATTTTACTCCCCGTTGAGCAATCACAGGACAGATGGGTATGGCGGTTCCTTTGAAAACAGGATCCGCCTGCTGATGGAAGTCACCACAGCTGTCCGGCAGGAATGGGGAACGGAACGACCTTTATTTGTCCGTATATCTGCTACTGACTGGACAGAAGGTGGCTGGGATATAGAAGATTCCGTACGACTAGCCGCACTCTTAAAGTCGAAGGGCGTACACCTGATAGACACTTCCAGCGGAGGTAATGTTGCACACGTTAAAATACCTGTCGGACCAGGTTACCAGGCCGGCTTTGCGGAACGTATCCGCCGGGAATCGGGAATATTGACCGGTGCAGTAGGGCTCATTACTTCGGCTGAGCAGGCAGAAGAGATCCTTCAAAAACAGCAGGCTGATATGATACTGATCGCCAGGGAGAGCCTGCGGGATCCTTATTTTGTCCTCCACGCCGGGAAAGCATTGGAAGAAGATATTCCCTGGCCGCTGCAATACGAACGCGCCCAACCGGCACGAAAGTAAAAGGTCTTTCTATACATCAATGAGCGGCAGTCTCTATGTACAGAGGCTGCCGCTTACTTTTTAATGATTGACAATGAACGGGACCTGGAGGATCGTTTCTCCGTCATTGATGTAAACAATATATTGCCCGGGAAACAAACCCGATATACGAATCCTTTCCGATGAAAACTTCTCCGACGGATCGCAATCCTTCTGTATCCGTACATTTCCCAGCATATCCGTGATCCGGATCCATTGCACGGTCTTCTTATTCTGCTCTGTGACCCCTTCTTCCGACATCCTGAATGCCTGTGAGGACGCTGAACGCTGCATCACTGTGATTTCCTCTGAAGCAGGATTCGGGTAAACAGAGAAGAAGCTAATCGGTGGTGTACCCAGGTTACGGACGATCTTGCCATAGTAATACACCCAGCTGCTCCACTCACAGCCTTTCCACCGGAAACGCACTGTAATATTCTTCTCATTCTGGCCGGTACCCAGGGCATCTGTCCTGATATGACCGTTGTGGCTGTTCTGCGTATTATTGACCACCTGTCCGCCGGTGATCACTTCCCATTGATAGTCTGTAATACCGGATCCCAAAGGAGGCAGGTTCGGTAAGGTAAAGAACGGATAGACAGACTGAGGGACCAGGTCCTTGCCCACGGCGCCCACAGGGTTGATCTGATCCGGCGGCAGCGTACCTGCATATAAAGTCATGCTGGCAGCTTTCGTATCACATGCCGTGGATACCAGGACGTGTAAAGTTACCATTCCCGTCCCTATTCTCTGTAGCTGCACTGACGGCTGGCCCTGCGTACCCAGAACAATATTGGCCATTCCTGAAGCCGGGGTCAGCGTCCACCATATGCCTGTAACACCAGATGGCAGATTGGCGATCGTATAGCTGGCGGTGGTACAGAAATTCTGCGGTCCGCTGATCACCAATGCATCCATAGGGCAACACAAAACTCCGGCCGGTACAGGTGTGCCATTAAGCTCATTGGCTACCCAGTTGCCATTGCGAGGTGATATATCAATATGCTCTTCGTTATTGATATATTCTCCATTGTGGTAGCTCTCTGACTCACCCGTGATAAAACTATTGAATGATGAGTTTTTAGGAGTAATCGGAGGTGATGCACCTTTGTACTTTGTCTTATAATCCGACAAGTTCAACGATACATTTCCGCCGCCGATATCCAAAGCGCTTACAGTAGGTATGAAATTAAATTGCGGAATAGAAGTGACTGTAGCATTATATTTAATCAATACGTTCTTAATCTCTGTACTTTCTAATCCCACATCAGCTTTATAGAATCCACCAGCTAAACCATCTATGGGCAGAACAGAAGAAACAGCATTCTTAGTCCGGTTAGTAATAGTCGTATTGATATTTACAACCCACAATACTTTCTTAGAAAAAGTAATAGTTCCTTTATATATCTGTGTGGTGCCGGCTGGCTGCGCCTTACAGACAAAATCAAAAGTCAATGTACTTTTGCCGGGTAGCACTCCTAACAAAAACTGCGGCCTGAATGTCAAAAGCGAAGCTGTCTGAAAAGAGACTAATCCGACCCAATGTAAACTCCCAATTAAATCTGAAAGAATTCTCGTATTCGCCTTGCCATAATAACTAAAAATGGTCGCTCCCGGTTGGTAGCCCATATCCACTGCACATTCTGAACCATTACTCACTGCTACATTCCTGGTAAGTTGAGGATAACCCTTTGCTTTTAACGCATTCTGCCAGGCATCGTGCGCTGTATTATCTATTACTGCGCTCTGATTCAGCCTGTTCTTTATCATCTGCCTGGCTGCAGGTTCATCCAAGAGGTATAAAGTATTTTTGATGATTCTGAATTTCTGGAACGCACCTAAAGTATAAGGAATAGATGACCTCATATACAATTGTCTTGCATGCCTCGCAGCATGCTGATAAGCTGCCGGGATATTGGCGCCCTGATGCGGGGAATCCCAGCTAATGTACAGGCGGGTCTGGTGGTTCATGCTCCTGTCTTCCATGTCTCTCAGTGCCCACCGGGCGATCACGCCACCCATACTTTGGCCTAATACCACATTCGGCTCCGTACAGCCATCTGTTATCTTTTTAGCATTGACCCATTTAATGACCTTCTCCAGCAGGTAGGCATTGCGCTGCAGGTAATCCGTTCCCTTTTTCCAATCGATATAGACAATATCATACTCATCTAGTAGTAAGTTTTCAAGATTTGGAGAGTAAGAAAGTTGAAGCAAAAATGTAGATATATTTGTGCTTCCGAATTTTTCTTCTGGTTCAATCAAATATCCCGGATCAAATCCTTCCACAACGATCAGTGGCTTCTTAAACTTTTTATTTTCGTTCAGATAGGCAATAGTGATCCAGCCTTGTGCAGCCTCACCGCTGTAAGCATCATCAGCAGTGAGAAATAGGGTATCTCTATAACTATTGAATGAATATCGAGTTATAGAACTGCTGACCGTAGTATATTCTGGCTCTATCACCATCTCCGTATGACTATATAAATAGCTGTTATCTACTAGCTTAAGCCGGAAGGTCCAGACCTTTCTCCCGGTATCTGCATACACAACATTCATTTGCTGTCCCGGGGTGATCATGCGATAGCCTGCTCCGTCACTGAAGTTCACCGCTATATTGCTCACTCCCGAAGCATGATTGGTCAGCCACAGGTTAGCCGGCAGGACTACTTTGAAGCTTTTACCCCGGTAGGCATGTAAGGGCGGACTCATAGCAAACACCTTCTCCGACTGGTAAGGATTCTGCCAGACACCGCTCACGTATTTGTCGTAAAACTTATTACCGCTCAGCGTGAGCAGGTTAGCCGTCAGCGCATTGTCTTTAAATCTGGAATAGTTATAATAAACACCCCCCAATGTGATGATCTCCGGCTGCCGTTGTACCTGCCAGATGCTGTCTATATAGTCCGGACTATACAAGACACCTGCATTGTTATGGACAGCGCTCATTACAATAGTGCTGTAAATATCCCGGAGAATACCGGCACTGACCTTATTGGTATCCGTCAGCACACCGTTATAATTGGACAGCTCCGCGAACTCAAAAGCATAATCCAGCAATAATCCATGAGGCACCCGGTTCTTTTCCAGGGTACTGAATACATTGTTCATCTGATTGGAGAAATCTGTATGTTCTTCCTCCTGAGCAGTCACTGTTGTCCGGCTGAAAGGCAGCAATAGCAACAGCATTAAAACCTTAGGTTTTAAGCATTTCATAGTATAAAATTTGGGGTAATAAAATTTATCTGCGATATCTCATGTCAAAACGGCCCTCTCTGATTTCTATTTTCTCGCCATTCTCATCTATAGCATTAAACCAAAAGAAACCTGATACTATCAGCTTGACAGTATCCAGCTTCTTTATCCATAGCTCGCCGATATAAATATCTTCACCTGTAATAAACGTTTTAGAAACACTATTATCACTATAAGAATATCTGGCTGATACATTACCATTTTCTCTAGTACTGAACTGATATTTTTTGTTTTCAGCAAGTTTTAAACTATCAGCAAACAATCCTATAGCCTGATCTATAGAGCTCTTTCTGTTTCTTACATTCAAAACAAAATGATACCTGTCATCCACCAACTGATAATATGATGATATTGTAGAACCTGCCCATCCGGGCACACCACCGGGTGTAAAAACCTTACCATTCACCAGGCAGCCAAAAGTATTGGCTCCTGTCTGCGTCTCCGGGGGCAACTGCGACAATGGGTCTTTTTCTTTTTCCTTTTTACAGGAAACCAGTAAAAGCAGCAAAGACAGTAAGCAGGGGGTTATACGATACATCTATTCTATTTTTACTTTATAAACATAATAAGATTTATTCATTTTATAAAACAAAAGTATAACATTATAGAAAAATTATCATTAATGGTTAGCCTGATATCGTAATGGGTAATTATAGATTATCTGCGATATCCCATGTCAAAGCGGCCTTCCCGGATCTCTACTTTCTCTCCTTTGCTATTTACAGCATCGAACCAGAAAGTGCCGGACACTATCAGCTTAACAGTATCCAGCCTCTTTATCCATAGCTCGCCGGTATAAACATTCCCATCCGTAAAATATGTTGTAGAGACACTATTATCGCTATAATAATATCTGGCTGAAGCATTACCATTTTCTCTAATACTGAATTGGTATTTTGTTCCTTCTCTGAGCCTTATACTGTCAGCATATACACCAACAGCACGATTGCCAACTCCTTTATCATTTCTTGCTCCAAGCACGAAATAATACCTATCATCTACCCATTGATAATAAGCTGACAACTCAGAACCTGCCCATCCGGGCACACCACCGGGTGTAAAAACCTTACCATTCACCAGGCAGCCAAAAGTATTGGCTCCTGTCTGCGTCTCCGGGGGCAACTGCGACAATGGGTCTTTTTCTTTTTCCTTTTTGCAGGAAACCAGTAAAAGCAGCAAAGACAGTAAGCAGGGGATGATACGATACATCTATTCTATTTTTACTTTATAAACATAATAAGATCTATTCATTTTATAAAACAAAAGTATAACATTATAGAAAAAATTATCATTAATGGTCCAGCTGAATATATTATTAACAACATAGTATATCATCGTCTATATCCCATATCAAAACGGCCTTCCCGTACCTGTACTACTTCTCCGGTCTCACTGACCGCATCAAACCAGAAAGTGCCGGATGCTATCTGGCCAACAGTATCAAAATGTTTGATCCATAATTCGCCAGTATAACTACTCCCATCTGTAACAAATCTATCATACGTCAGATCTTTATCTAATAAAATAGTCCCAGAAGAGTTGCCCATTGTTCTAGACTTTAGAATATATTTCTGCCCTTTCTGTATTTGTAGAGAGTCTGCATATAATCCTACAGAATTCCCTACCCTCTTCATTCTATATCTACCTATAAGAACAAAATAATATGCTTTATCAACAAATTGATAATTACACTGTAATGAGCCACCACTCAGTTGCGCACCTCCAGGTTTAAATATTTCTCCATTAATAAGGCAACCAAAGGTATTGGCTCCTGTCTGCGTCTCCGGGGGTAACTGAGAAAGCGGATCTTTTTCTTTTTCCTTTTTACAGGAAACCAGTAAAAGCAGCAAAGACAGTAAGCAGGGGGTTATACGATACATCTATTCTATTTTTACTTTATAAACATAATAAGATTTATTCATTTTATAAAACAAAAGTATAACATTATAGAAAAATTATCATTAATGGTTAGCCTGATATCGTGATGCGTAATTATAGATTATCTGCGATATCCCATGTCAAAGCGGCCTTCCCGGATCTCTACTTTCTCTCCTTTGCTATTTACAGCATCGAACCAAAAAGTGCCGGACACTATCAGCTTGACCGTATCCAGCTTTTTTATCCATAGCTCACCAGTATATAGATTCCCATCAGTAAAGAATTGGCTATTGTTTGAATAATTTGCTGATGTATTTCCTCTTTTCCTGGTACTCAAAATATATTTTCCTCCTTCGACAATTTTTAAACTATCGGCAAATAGACCTACAAATTCATCTATACCATCCTTTTTTCTCCTTCCACCAAGAACAAAATGATACCTATCATCCACTATTTGATAGTAAGCTGACAACTCGGAACCGGCCCAGCCGGGAACTCCACCGGGAATAAATACTTTTCCATTGGCCAGACAACCAAAGGTGCCTGCTCCGGTCTGTGTCTCCGGAGGTAACACTTCATGCTTTTCCTTCTTGCAGGCTGTCAGAAGTATCAAAGACAGTATGAAGGGAATCGGCTTGGTCATTACCTGTGCTTTACCAGAACAATATAACAAAACAGCCATCAATAATACACAAGTATTACAAATATAGCTTAATGAACAACTTACAACCGTAAGATATCTCCTGATTTATTCATCAAAAGGTATGTATATAAGCCTTGAGACATCTTTAGCCTTCTTTCCGGGTGAAGAAAGAAACGGGGATAGCCTACAACAGTCTCTTCAGCCGTCCTAAGGTCTTAGAGATCGAGGATTATGAGGACAGTTCCACCCTCAGTTCCACCCTCCCTCTCATCAGACAGAAATTATCTACTATCAGATCTTCTCCAACTGAATAGAGCTCTCGTAGAAGTCTGCGGCAGCATTCACTACCGATTCAAATACTTCGTAGACATCTACCGGTAACGAAGTAAAATCGTAGTATTCCTTGATGCTGATGATCAGCTTATTATTTTCCTGCTTTACAGTGGAAACCCAGCCAAAAACATCTTTTCCGTCCTTGTCATAGCGGATATCCCTGGCGAGATTCTCATAGTTTTTCACCCGGTAACCGTCCGGTATCTCCAACTGGATATCGCGATAGTAGTCATGTGTAAAACCGACCTGGATAGGCTGTACCCGCTCCCGTTCCTGGTACATCTCTACCTGCTGACCGATCACGGAACCGATCTTGAAGATGTATTTATTTCCTGCTTTTTCCATCAGGTTCGCGGATTCCACTTCTGCAGAAATAGTGAAAGGTTTGACAAATACGTCTTCGACCTGGTAGTTTTTCACTTCATAGGATTTCACGACATCTTCCTGTCCGCCTATTTTCACCAGCTCTTCAATAAGTTTTTTCTGCCCGTCTGCAGGCACCATATAATAGTAAGGTTGCAGGTAAGCTATATACCCTGTAGCCTCTTTGTGAACCCTGGCATTCACTTTACTGAAATCATCACTGATCGTCAGCTTAATATCCAGCTTATCTTCACTGTCAGCGGAAGGTTTTGCCGGTATATAATTGACTTTCCCCACTCCTTTGACCACACCTCCAAGGCTGACAGGCCGGATGAACAGGCCATAATTATCTGTCCACAACGCCGGAAGGAAGCCTACCCGGCTATCCATTTCGGCAGGAGCGATATAGGTATCCTCTCCCGGTAAATAAAGGAAGAAATTCCTCAGCACATAATATGCCTCAAAGCTGGCATCAAATATATTCTCAGAGCGGTCGCAGGTCATCCCGATCTCAAAAGGTATCTTCTGGTCTTTCAGGAAGTGAATGAACAACCTGTGAAACGCATTTTCATTGCCGACTTTATTCTCCAGCAGAAAATCCGCAGAGTTAAAGGAAGGCTGACCGTTCTCCACCACCTGGTAGTTTTGCTTCATATAGTTTTCCAGCTTACGGACATTTCCCAAAACATCTCCATCTTTCAGCTGCAATGTTTTGACCAAAGCTGCGTACTGTTTCAGGCCGGTTTTACCCAAGGGACCGGTCATATTCTGGTAAATATTGTTGCTGACATCCACAAAGCTGGTTAGATTGGTCATCCTGTTAGCCACATTGGCTTCCAGCCTGTATACCAGGAACTTCTTATTAATATCGGAAAAGGTGTATTTTTCATCGTATAAAGGCTGAATATCCTGTACCTTCAGCACATACCTGTTGATCTTTTTATCCGTTGTATCATGTTCGATCTCCGGCAGCTCATTATAGAGCCTGAACCCCCAGAAAAGGTTGGCAGGAGAAACCAGCTCAAAATGGTAATCCTTTATAAGGGAGCCGGCCTGCACGTTCTCTCTGACTCCGTTCAGCGAAGGGCTTTTTTCCACGATATACAAAACCTCGATATTACAGCCTTCTTCAGCACCTTCTACTGCAAAATATTTATAAGGCACTCCCGATTCTGATTCGGTTGATTCCCTGATAGCAGATTTATTCAGCTCAGATACTTTTCCGTCTTTACGGATCACCCTGGCTTTGGCTTCTATGAGCCTGGCCTCATCCACACCGATATACACCTGGTTGAACCGTTCGATACCTTTAGTAGTATTGACCCTTACAATGTAATGGCGGATGGTTCTCTGCTCCAGGGCGCCGGTCTTGTCATTGTAAGACAGCACTATTTTATTGAAGTCCTTCAGATAAACCGAGTGCTCTTTCTGCTCTTCTTCTGATAATTCTACCAGCGGATCCGGGGCGGATGCCCAATCGTAGCCGGCAGCAGCCAGGCTGATATTTGTCAGCAATAACGCAAATAGTACAGTTGAAAGGTGTTTCATATATTCTTCTTTAAGACGATGGTTTCGTTATAGGCTTTGTTCAGCTTACTGATCATTTCATTCCAGGCTTTGTACTGATCTTTCTTCAGCAGCAGCTTTTTCGTGCTGACCCGGCTTCTGAAATGGATGTTGTTACCGGACTGCTCATAGACCAGGCTCACATCGGTATGATCGTGTTCAAAATTTTGACTGGCCGGCAGGTATTCTACCCGGTAGCCTTCCGGGATCTCTATGGTGAGATCAAAGACAAATACGCCCAGGTGCTCATATTCAATGTCCAGCTTACGGGTAGAGGTATCTATCTGGGTGGAGCTTAATGCTCTTTTCAGGTGCGGGTTAAAGATGATCTCTCCGTCTTCAAAGAAGGCATAATCCCTGATCTCTATCTCGTATTCCATCTCCAGCTCTCTGGAACGGTCATTGAGATGGTGTATCCGGGTATTTTTCACGGTGCATTTATTCCCGCCTCTTCTGAAATAATTGATCAGAAATTTTTCCCGCCTGTCCTTATCCTGGTTGGACAGGATGATATTGAGCCGGATATTGTCATCTCCGCCATAGTTTTCTTTGCCTTTACCCTTGACAAGGTTGTCTTCCAGCCGGACGCTCAGCGAATCTGTAGAATAATTCACTTCAAGACTGGTAAGAGGTACATCATATATCTCATAGGAGCAGTCTTCCTTGACGATCAGGATCTCCTTTCCCTGCACTGCCGTAGGAATGGAGCCGTAGGGAACATAGCGGCCTGTCGCATCCAGTATCTGCCAGCCGTTAGCCGGTGAACGATACATGGCTATCATATGGTTGTCTATGAATGATCCCGGTGTTTCCCGGTAAGAATAAGGGATATCCCTGGTACCGACAAGTCCCAGGTAAGCGGGAATCTGCATGTAGCGCAACATCTGATGCATCAGGTTGGACATCGCCTTGCAGTCTCCATAGCGCTGGCTGAAACAGGATTGTACATCTGCCGGTATAAAGCCGCCCATACCTTCCTGGATGGATATATAGCTGATATTATCCTGCGCCCAGTAATATACTGCTTTCACCTGGTCTTCCTGCTCTGTATAGCGGCTCTTAATGGAATCGCAGATCGTTTTCAGCGCTTCCGGCATCCGGTTGTCAACTTTCTTCATCAGACTGCAATACCAACCAGCCAGATCGCTCACATCTTTCAGCATACGTTTCCTGCTGCCGTTATGAGCATACGATGCAATAGAGATCAGCAGGCTGGGGCAGTAATTCTTCAGGCTTGGCGCTCCGGACTCCGAAGGCAGCTTGGTTACATCGTTGAGCTGAAAAGTCAGCGTAGTTTGCCCTTTCTTATGTAGTGTATCGACCTTCAGATCCAGCTTTTCACAATTATAAGGCTGTACCTGTAATTCCAGGTCACTCGGAAAAGTCACTGAATAAACAGCTTTCTCCACGGGCGCTCCCCGGCAAAACGAAAAGCTTCCGTACAGGTAAGGCTCGGTAACCTCTGTCTGATAACTCATGTAAGAAGTTGCTCCGGCACTCAGGGAAGGGAAAAAGAAAATATACGCTTTCAGGTCGTCATGGAAATTGTCCGTCTCATACTTATCGACAAACTTGTATTCCGTAACCGGTTTTTTAACCATTTTACCTCCAACCGGTATCATGGAATAAGCTTCATATTTTTTCAGCTTGTTCAGCTCTGAAAATGCGATGTGCCGTTCTGAGAAGTTAGCCGCAGACGCATCCAGGTAATATACTTCCTCTTCCGCTGTCTCCTGGATGGTCAGACCGCCTTCCTTGTTGTAGGATATGACGGCCGTTTCCTGTACTCTCAGATAAACCAGCTTATCATCCGGGTATTTCTTCTTATATGCATCCAGCTGCTGTGCTGACAGCAATAAAGGAAAACAGACCACTGCCAGGAATATGGCAATGCTACTGTTCCTTAACGATCTCTCCATAGTAATACTGTACGCGTTTAACAGGTTTCTTATCCTTGTAATATACTGATTCTCCGTGTTGTAATCCGTTTGAATACTGCTCTTCTTTCAGCAGGTTGCCCTGGCGATCATAGTATTTCCAGTGGCCTTCCGGTTCGCCCATCCGGTAGTTGAGCTCTGACTCCAGTGTCCCGTTATCGTAGTAAGTCAGGTAAGCACCATTTCTCTTATCATTCGTGTAGTAACAGGTCCTGAAGACTTTACCGTTAGAGTAATGGGCCTCGCATTTTCCTTCCCACCAGCCGTTCACCAGGGGAATATCCCAGGCTTTCTGGCCGTTCGGGTAATAGGTCACAATATTGAACTGGCCGTTATTCTGGACCGGAACCGGTGTTACTTCATTACCATCTTTGCCGATATAAGCGTAAGCTTCCAGGTCTCCGTCTCTGAAGTACAGGATACGTGCGATATCTCCCAACGGTGTATAATATACGAAGCGGCCATGCGCTTCTCCTTCCCTATAGTACCGCTCTGTCTCTACTTTGCCATTTTCAAAATAGGCTGTCCATTTACCGGTCCTCTGGCCCATGCTGTTCTCGCCTTTTTCTTCCACTGCTCCCGACTCATAATAGCTGGTGCTTGTCCCATGCGCACGGCCCAGCAGGTATTCGGTTTCTGTGTCCAGCTTACCGGACGGGAAGAACCATTTCCAGGTTCCGTTGCGGTCGCCATCCAGGTAAGCTCCTTCCACCTTGAGCTGTCCGTTGCCATAGTACCATCTGGACAAGCCTTCCAAGGAGAAACCTTTCATAGCTGATTCCCGCTCTACCCGGCCGTTAAGACCCTTTATCCTGAGGGTATCAGATAAGCCTTTTAATTTATGCAAGCTAACAGTATTGCCGGCTGAATCCAGTTTTTCTTTTTGGATCAGGTTGCCATCCAGGTAAGTATCGATATAGCTTTTGCGTCCATTCGGATAGTAATATTCAGCTGTTCCACTGAGCTTCCCGGATAAATAATACACCCGCTGCTCCAGTGGTCCGGATTCCAGGTAAGATTCGACAAATCCGTTCAGTTTGTCTTTAATATAGAATCCTATTTCTTCTATATTGCCATTGCTGTAATAAGCTTTATAGAGGCCATCTCTTTCGTCATCTTTATATTGCAGCTCTTTCTTTAGCTTTCCGTTCTCATGATAGTACTTGGTCGGTCCGTTCAACTGGCCTGCTTTGTACATTTCGGATGAAGTGAGTATACCGGCGCTGTTATAGAATTTCCATTCTCCTTCTCTGTTATTATTCGTCAACAGACCTGTACTGCTGATCTTTCCATTCGGGTGATAGTTCTCAATTTTGAGGCTTCCTTTGGATTTTTTCTGCTCTGACAGCAGTTTACCGTTCAGATCATAACATTTATAGGACAGCAATTCACCTTTGGTATAGTTCTCTTCCCGGGTCAGCTTACCCTCATCAGAAAAGTATTTCACAGTGCCGTTAAGCTTGCCGCTTTCATCCAGGTTCTGCTCTTCTATCAGCTTGCCTTCGCTGTTGTATATTTTCCAGATACCTATTGAAGTACCATTCTGGAACTGGCCGGTTTTGGACAATTGTCCGTTGGCATGGTAGAATTTCCAGGTACCTGTCGGCTGGTCTGCCTTATAATATTTCTCAAATCTTACATTTCCGTCGATATAGTAATTCTTACTCAACCCTTCCATCTTTCCTTTGCTGAAGTTGACAGTTTCATACAGAGTGCCATTAGCATAATACTCTTTGCTTTCTCCGTTAACCAGGTCATCTACATTGGAAAATTCTTCTTCTTTCATTCCGGCCCTGAAATATGCTTCCACAGGACCTGAGCGCTTATCATCTTTGAAAGTGATGAGATTTTTGAGTATGCCACTCGGGTAATAATTGTACACTATTCCGCTCAGCAGATCAGCTTTATACGTCAGTTTCTGTGACGGATATCCTTCATAGCTGTAGGAAACGGAAACTCCATCTCTTTTCCCGGCTTTCCAGTTAACGGAATCTTTAAGGTTCCCGTTGTCATTGTAAAAGATCCACAGCCCGTCATTCAGGTCATTTTTATACTGGCTTCTGGCCAGCACCCGGCCGTTTGCATGATAATATATCCAATCCCCTGTTTTCTTGCCTTCCACAAGAGGACCTTTTCCTAACAGCGTGAACTTATTGGTATACACATGGTACAGCGTCTGCTTATTGCTGCCCTCCTGGAGTGTCTGTTCCGCGATGCTGTTTTCCAGGTTATTGATCAGCCAGGTTCTGAATTTATCTGCATCCGACTGGTATTTCCTGATCTCTTTTTGCAGGTAATCGTTGCTGACTCCTGAAAACATGTATGCCACAAAACCGTTGAACAGCTTATTGGCATATATATCCCGGTATAATCTCGCATATTGCTGGTTGAAAAAGTTCGGGTTATTCTTTTCATAATTGATCTTTTCAAACAAGGCCTGGATCTGTCTGACGATCCGGTAGTCAATTTTGGATTGTAGCTTATAGCTCTTATCCAAAGCCACCTTATTGACCAGGATCAGCTTGATATCTTCATAATCTCTTACCTTATACGGAACTGTCAGCGTGTATTCCGGCTTAACATCCTCTGTAGAAAGCTCCTCGAGGAAGCCCACGATCTTATCGCCTACTGCAGGGTCGGATAAGAAAGCCCGGATCAGCGCCATCATAGCTTCCGGCAACATCCCTGCATTATAACACATCACTCCCAGCCGGATATTGGAGCCGACGTGGATAGGATTATAATAAACCGACTTCTGGTATGCTTCGAATGCTTCCTGGTAACGTTTTGCAGATTCCAGGGTTACGCCCAGGTTAAAATACAGCTGGTAATAAGCCGGAGCGATCGCAATACCTTCCCGGAAGACGGCAAGCGACTTGTCGAGCTGGCCCGTCTGGTCATAATAGCTGCCCAGCAAACTGTATATCTCCGGCTGACTGGAAGAAGGATGGTCCTTGATATTTTCCAAAACCTTGATCGCTTCCTCTGTCAGTGAATCAGACCGGAGGCTGAGAGCGACCTCATATTGCGCAGTGTAATAATTCGTATCGTTCGCAGGTATCTTCTGATACTCTGCAATGGCCTTCTTGTATTCTTTCTTATCGTGCAGTTCGATACCTCTTTTAAGGATCTCTCCCGAATTAGGAGCAATTCTCTCCTGCAGGTTGTCCTGCGCGAATGTAGTAACTGCAGAAACAGCCAATAATAAAAGGATAAAGTAACGAGTCATCTCAGGTGGTTTGGTTTTATATTTCCTAAAGCGTGAAAGTATTGATATTTCGTATATTTCAACTAAAAAATATAAAATAAATTTCCAAACCGTTCAGCTACATGTTACAACATCCTTAAAACAATATCATCATTCATACTGAGCAACATATTTTATAAATTTCCATATCCAGCATATCTGCTCCTCTATTTCCCACCCAGCTTCAAGGTATATCCGGCCGATAAACCGAACACTTTATTCCTGAGCCTGTATCCTTCTTCTGAATAGTGGGAGATATTCATTAATCCCTGGTTATAGAAAAATCCAACATAAACGCTTTTAATATGCAAACCGGCTCCCATCATGAGCCCGAAATCTGCTCTTCTCAGGTGACCGGATTCTCCAAAAAGAACCGGCTCATGATCTTTCTCCGTCTCTTTTACTCCATTGTCGTTCAGCTTCACCTTTTCCGATATTTTGCCCGTCAGCCCGATACCCAGGACAGGTCCTGCCATTAAGCTGATCTTTATCTTATCTTCTACAGGAATCCTGTACCGGAACAACAGAGGAAGTTCCAGGTAAGACAACTGCAATTTATAAATCAGTTTCGCTGAAGAACCCTGGTATTCTTCCCTGTACACGCTCCGGAAACCTTTCATCTGGTACATCAATCCTGCCTGGATCCCCATATTTTTCTTAAATTCCCAATCTACCCATGCTCCGGCATGAAAACCGACGATACTTTTTGTATTCACCGTACCCATGCCATCAAACACCTGATTGGCACTCATCCTGGCAAAACCCGGACCTCCGAAAAAAGTCAATTCCTGGCCGGTTACAGCTATAGGGATCAATAGCAATAGCAACAGTAAACTAAACAAACGATTCATAGTGGTTATTATTAATATGAAGGCAAAGAAAAAGAATATTTCTTAATCTAACCTCCCTCATTCAAGAAATAGGCAGATATTCCATCCATACCGATCCATAATATTTGTAATCACAGATTTTACCATATATAGTTCCGGTTATTAGATTTTATGCTGCTAAAGGCCTGAATATTGCTATATCTTTGTAACAGTGTGAAAATTATGGGAAGCACCAAAGGAAAAAAGATCATCCGGTATTCAACCCTTTTCATTGCAATGATCATTGCTTTCCTGGCGTTGTTCCCGCTCCTCTTCCAGGACAGTATATCACAAAAGATAAAAGCTTATGCCAATGATGTGATCACCGGGGAGCTGGACTACCAGGGGATCAGCCTTTCTTTTTTCCGTCATTTTCCCAACCTGACCATCAGTGTAGACCACGTACAACTTAAAGGTGCGCCGCCATTCCAGCAGGATACCTTGCTCAGCGTCAGGGAAATAGCTTTCGGAGTGGATCTTTTCAGCCTGTTTTCCGACCGGTTGAAGATCAAAAAAATTCACGTACTGGATGGGAAAGCGCATATCCTGGTGGACTCCACGGGCAAGGCCAACTATAATATTTATGTACCCGAGCAAGCGGATACATCCGCCAACGCCGAACCACTGGATATCCGGGTAGCCTCCATCCGCATCAAAGATATTGACCTGGTATATGACGATGCGTCCCTTCCTTTGTACATCACAGCAGAGAAGCTGAATTATACAGGGAAAGGTGACCTGGAATCTGAGATCTTTGATCTGACTTCCCGGATCAGGATCGCGAGGATGGACCTGTTCTTTAACGGAGATCAATACCTGAAATCCAAAAAGATAGATGCCGAACTGGTCACTACTATCGACACAAAATCACTCCGGTTCGGTTTCCACAGGAATAATCTCAGGATCAACCAGCTGCCGATACGATTCAAGGGAGATGTTGCCATACTGTCCAACGGCTACCATATAGATTTCATTATCGGAACCCGGGACGCGAAGCTCAAAGAGCTGCTGAGCCTGCTTCCCGAACGATTTATCCCCTGGCTGGACAATACCCGGGTGGGCGGAAATATAGACATGTTCGCAGCACTGAAAGGCCGGTACAACGCGGAAACGCATCAGCAACCTGACCTGGAATTCGGGTTTAAAGTACAGCAAGGTAAACTGCAGCACAAACAGGCTGCTTCTGCCATAGAAGCGCTGGAGCTCCGGTTCAAGGCCAAAGTTCCGCAACTCGATCAGGAGCAGCTGGATCTTCAACTGGATACTTTATCGTTCCGGGTCGGAGCAGATCATTTCAGGGCAAACGCACATATTCACGGGTTGTCGCGGCCGGAAATCCAGGCCAGCATAGAAGCCGCCCTGGATCTCGCCAAAACCCAGAAAGCGCTGGGTATTCAGGCCGCAGACACTAAAGGACGGCTGGAACTATCGCTCACTGCTCATGGTCGGTATGCCGAGAAGACTGTCCCTAAAGGTCTCCGGGATTCTGTCACTATCATAGAAGAAATTCCTCATTTCGATCTGGCTGCTTCCGTGAAGAATGGATACTTCCATTACAAGGCATTGCCATTGCCCATAGAGAAAATTAACTTCAATATCCGGTCCGGCAATAAGACCGGCCGGCTGGACGACAGCTTCCTGAATATCCGGGAACTGGTTGCCGAAACAAAAGGTAATTTCCTGAGAGGGCACCTGAAAATAGATGATCTCCGGAATTTCCCTATGGATATCCTGCTGCAGGCAGACATACGGCTGGAACAATTGAAAGACATGTTCCCTATTGACAGCTTTGATTTCGGAGGACACCTCTCTGCCGATCTGCTTGCCAAAGGCCGGTATGCTCCCGATCAGAAGCTATTTCCGCTTACGCAAGCTTCACTGCAACTGCAAAACGGGCATATCCTCACACCCTATTTCCCAAGGCCGGTCGAAGATATACAGATCCGGACGCACCTGACTTCTACCGGCATTTCCCTGAAAGACATCCGGATGGAGGTGGAGCCCATCTCTTTCACTTTCGAAGAGCAGCCTTTCATATTACAGGCAGATCTATCCAACCTGGATGATATCCGGTACGATATCGTGACCCGGGGAACTATACAAATCGGAAAATTATACCGCGTTTTCGCGATCGACGGTATGGACATAGACGGCGTGCTGAAAACAGACCTCTCTTTAAAAGGCCTGCAAAGCGATGCCATGCAGGGTCGCTATACGAAGCTGAACAACCAGGGAACGATTAAGATGGAAAAAATCGCTGTCCGATACGAAGAATTTCCGCTGCCCTTCTTCATCCGGGAAGGTCTTTTAGAGATCGACCAGGACCAGATCCATCTGAAAGGTATTCAAACCACTTACGGACAGAGCGATCTGGCGATCAACGGAACCGTCTCCAATGTGACGGGTTATCTCCTGGAAGAACAGCAACCGCTGAAGGGTAAAGTCAACCTGGCATCCAAATACCTGCTCATAGAAGAGCTGAAGGCTTTTGCACAAGATTCGTCCTCCAGTGAAAGCGCTAAAGAAAGTACCGGAACAGGAGTGCTCCTTATCCCTGAAAATCTCCTCGTAGACGTCATCACAGACGTGCAAAAGGTCGATTTCCTGGGCAATAAGGTCGATAACCTGAAAGCTGTATTAAAGCTCAAGCAAGGGAACGCCATACTCGAAAAATCCGAATTTGTTATTGCGGGAACCCGTGCCGCCCTCTCTGCAGCTTATGCCCCTTCATCACCCGTAAAGGCAGATTTCACCTTTGACATTCAGGCAGACAATTTTGATATACAAAAGGTTTATAAGGAAGTTCCACTTTTCAAAGAGCTGGTCAGCTCTGCTTCTTATGCCAAAGGGATCGCTTCTATCAACTATATCCTGTCCGGTGTGCTGGACGATCAGATGTCCCCTATCCTGCCTTCACTGAAAGGAAGCGGAGAGATCCGGATCAGGGATGCGCAACTCATGAACTTTAAGCTCATGAATGCTGTCAGCAGAGCGACCCAGCGGGACAGCCTCACTAACCCGAATGTGAAAGATGTGGTGATCAAAACAGCTATCCGGAACAACATCATCACCCTGGAAAGAACCAAGCTGAAAATCTTCGGCTTCAGGCCCAGATTTGAAGGACAGGTGAGCCTTGACGGGGATCTGAACCTCAAAGGCCGCCTGGGGTTGCCCCCTTTCGGCATTATAGGCATACCTTTTCATGTCACCGGCAACTCCGAAAATCCAAAGGTCCGCCTGAGAAAGGCTAAGAAAAACGACTCCGGATTAGAAGAAGTTGAATATGATGAAGATCCGGAAGACACTGACAGTGAAAATATTGATGCGGACAACTAGCATCTGAATGCTCTACAAATCCATCATTTTGTATCGCTCAGTAATAGAGCGCTCCTTATATTATTGTATAAATTTACATATATGAATTAAGCTCCTACCCTGCTCCGAAACCCATCTACACCATTCCATTATTTCACTTTTACAGTTACCCATGAATAAATTTTATGGCCTGAATTCTTTAAGGTTCCTGGCTGCATTCGGTGTTTTCGTCCATCATGTAGAAGAGATCAAGCATTACACAGGTTACCTGGCAATCAACAATTACAGGGGCATCAGTGCACTCGGAGGAATCTGCGTCACGGCGTTCTTTGTCCTGAGCGGCTTCCTGCTGAGCTATCTGCTGATGAAAGAGAAAGAGCGGAAAGGCACTATCCAGGTCAAAAAATTCTACCTGCGCAGATTCCTGAGAATTCTCCCGCTTTATTACGTAACCCTGATTATTTACCAGCTGCTTGTTCCGGCATTGCCCTTACAGGTGATGGAGCACATCAGCCAGCAAAACATCAGCGACAGTTATAATGCCATAAGCGGTATAGTTATTCCCGATGCGCTGAAACAGGTTTTACTTTTACTGCTCTTACCGCATGTACTCTTGTCGATGGGTGTGGTGTTCAACCCGGCACATGTCTGGAGCATAGGTGTCGAAGAAATCTTTTACCTGGTCTGGCCTCTGCTGATCTTAGCAGCCAGAAAGCACCTGAAACTATTTTTAAGCACTATCTTCCTTTATCTTGCATGCTATATTTCCGCTCTGCTGATCCTGCTGCTGATCAGTAAGAACAGCCTCCACTCCACCTCTTATCATATTGCCCGGAGCTGGTTTTCTTTCCTGTATTTTGAACGGATCAGCTGTATGGCTATCGGTGCCGCCGGTGCCTGGTTATATATCCACCGCCCTTCAATAGTTACACTGCTCAGAAGAAGACCTGTACAGGTTATCACCATCCTGTTGCTGGCCATGCTGATGTCCAAGGGTATCACCTTACCGGTTATGGGCAACGAGCTGTACAGCATACTTTTCTGTATCATTATCCTGAATATCGTCTCACCTTCAGAGAATATCCTTCCGCTTTCCAACAGGGTCTTTGAATATCTCGGCGAGCTGACCTACGGCATTTACATGCTGAGCCCCCTGGCCATTGTGATCGGGCTGGAACTGCTGGAAAGACTGCAGATCGGTAAACAATCATGGTTCACAAGCTATATTGTTATCTATTGCTGCACCTTTCTGACCACCTTTCTTATAGCCAGAATTTCGTATATCGTCATTGAACGGCCTTTCCTGAAACTCAAGCCATACTAGTCCCGGACATTTCCTATCTTAGAAAAGAACATGCACGCTATGGCTACTTCCTATTTCCAAAATAAAAAATGTCTGCTTACCGGCGCTGCCAGCGGGATCGGTAAAGCAGCAGCCATCCGGCTGGCTCAGCAGGGAGCGGAACTTTTCCTGACAGATATCAATGCAGAAGCCCTGCAGCAAACGGCAGAATATATCCGGGCCAATCAAGGCAAGGTTAGCACCTACCACGCATTCGATATCGCTGATTTTGAGGCCGTACAGGCTTTTTCAAAAGAGATCCGGGAGCAATACGGACCGATGGACATCCTCATGAATATTGCAGGTATAGCGATCTGGGGCGCTGCTGACAAGATGAAACACGAAGAATGGCGGAAAGTAATAGATATCAATCTCATGGGACCTATTCATATCATAGAGGCTTTTCTACCCGAAATGATCGCACGCGGATCAGGCGGTCACCTGGTGAATGTGGCTTCTGCTGCTGCACTCTTCGGCCTGCCATGGCATGGCGCCTACAGTGCCAGCAAATATGGTCTGAGAGGTTTATCAGACGTTCTCCGGCATGACCTGAAACGACACCGGATACAAGTACATCTCGTATGTCCCGGAGCAGTAGACACCGGCCTGGTACAGACCGTCAGGATATCCGGCCTTGAAATGGAAGAAAAGGAATTACAGACACTAAAGTCCCAGTTTCAGAAGCACGCGGTCAGTCCCGATCAGGCTGCTGCAGCGATGTTGAAAGGTATAGAAAATAAAGATTACCTGGTTTTCACCTCACCTGATATCCGGTTCGGGTACTGGGGGCAGCAGAAATTCACCTTCATTTACGAATGGATCATGCAAAAAATGAACGACTACTTCCAGAAAACCCTGACAGGCCAGTAACGGGCACACCTGCGGACAAAATCTTCTATTTATACTTCTTCCGTACATATGAGGTGCTATTTCGTTAAGCAGCCGTAAGATTCCAGGATAAAGCAACTATACCAAATCCTTCACACGGTTATTGAAATCCTCTAAAACCGCTTCCATAGAAGGTTCCAACTGTAAACCACAACTGTTCAGCAGGCCAGCCAGCATTTTATAATGCCCGATCAGCATCGTGATCTCTATCAACAGCTTATCCGTATACAACCCGGAAAGTACCTGCCAGTTGTTATCCGAGATCATATCGTGGTGTACGAGCTCATCACAGGCGCGGATCAATGCCCGGCACCGGACGTCGTCAAAAGCCTCAGATCCTTTGGCAATCTGCACGATTTCCGCATCCTTCAGCCCGGCGCGTAACCCGATCTCCAGATGTTGCCCCCATTCATACCTGCATCTGCACAGCCAGGCAACCCGCAGGATCACCAGCTCCCGTTCTCGGGCCGGCAGCTTTCCATAAGGCATGAGCCTGGAAGCAAAGTGAAGCCATGGCCAGAACAACCTGCTGTTGATCGCCAGCACTTTAAAGACATCCGGCACCTCTGTCCGTCCTAATAAACGGGAAGCCTGCGCAGCCGCCTTGAAAACCCAGCTTTGCCCGGCATGACCATGGAGCCTCGGTGCTGCCAGCCAGATCCATCCACCTTCCGGAAAAAGAATATCGTGCATACAGATTCGTTTTGACAGTAAAAGAACTCTTAATTTACTACAAAATTCTACCATTTGTCTGTAGAAAATATAATCATTTCTGCTCCGCCTGCAATCCATCCTGCCCAGTATGGCTACAATGTTACGTGACAGGTAATTTTTACAAATTGATTCCCGGTCAATATCCACATCAGCAATAATAAATATAAATATTTAACAATATATTTTAGTGAGCAGATTTCTAAATCTGGCACAATTGACCAAAATAGTTTTATCAGATCAGAAATGTAAACTTCACAGATATCAATTTGCAATTTAAACGATTTGAAAAAATATAGTATTTATTCAAAAAGTATCTTTTAAAAAACAGGTATTACCCGGCTAAGGCAATAAAAATTCAAAGAAGTGTTAAAAAATTATAGTACAAATAATTTTATACCTAAAAACATAACCGGAAAGAACAAGCATTGTGACCAGGACTACCCGGAATATCTATTTACCGTATAAAAATCTGATCCGTCATCAACCCTGTACCTGACAGAGAAATTCCGCCTGAACTTACCAAGCCCTCAAACAAAGATTTCCTGCAACGGCAAAGGTAAAGCAGCTCCTATGTTCCACAACAGGCAATATATTATCAGGTCCCGTCTGGCAGGACGAAGCACCTCATTGATTGTTTAACTCCTGAACTTATTTTTTCAGCGCTGCAAAATCTTTTGCTCCATAAGTAATGATCACATCAGCACCGGCTCTCCGTAGGGCGATTAATGTTTCTGCCAGGGATTGCTCATAGTTCAGCCAGCCGTTTTGAGCAGCGGCCTTCAGCATGGCAAACTCACCGCTCACATGATAAGCTGCTACAGGAAGATGACAATTCTCCTTCAATGTCTGTATCACATCCAGGTAATGCAAAGCCGGTTTTACCATGAGATAATCAGCGCCTTCAGCGATGTCCAGCGCCGCTTCTCTCAACGCTTCTCTCTTGTTGGCAGGATCCATCTGGTAAGTTTTTTTATCACCGCTCTTGGGAGCAGAATCCAGGGCATCTCTGAACGGACCGTAAAATGCAGAAGCATATTTAGCAGTATATGACATGATCGCTATATCAGTAAATCCCTGATCATCCAACACTTCTCTTATATACCCTACCCTGCCATCCATCATATCCGATGGACCAAGGATATCAATCCCGGCATCACACTGGGCCAGCGCCATTGCAGCAAGAATAGGCAAGCTCCTGTCATTATCGATCTTACCGTCTACCACAAGACCGTCGTGACCATCCGAACTGTAAGGATCCATGGCTACATCGCTGATGAGACAGGTTTCCGGGAATTCCTGCTTGATCCTCCGGATAGCATTCAGGTAAAAGTTCCGCGGATTATGACTGTAAGACGCTTCACTATCTTTAAGAGATTCGTCCACAGCAGGAAAAAGCATAAAACTCTGTAAGCCCAGCTGCAGGCAGGATTCAACTTCTCTCAACAGATTATCTATACTGAGCTGAGACATCCCGGGAAGGGAATGTATCGGGTTGTTAATGTCAGTACCGTCAACCAGAAAAAGCGGTTGCACCAGATTACCGGCTGACACAGTTGTCTCAGAGATCATATTTCTTATTGTAGCACTGGCTCTATTCCTACGGGGACGCTGAAGCATATCCATCAATTATTTAGAGACAAAGTTAAGTAAGCTTGACAGGAAGTTCAAAGTATATTCCAGAATACCGTTAAAAGACAAAATATTATAAATAAATATCTATATGAAACCCGGCAAACACCTGACAGCATGTTAAAAATACACCATCAAATTAAATTTATATTCAATTTAACCCAAAATAGTTATGTTAAAAACAAAGTGAATTTGATCAAAAAAAGGGCATTAAAAAACTTTTTTGTGACAGGAATAAACATAAATAACAAAGAGTGAATCATTTTTTATTTACTTTATAAGAAACATAATTAGCTGATTAACATTAATTTAATATTCTGTTTTTAACATCTATAACAGCTCTTTTTGTGACTAGCATCACACATAACATGAATATGCTATCCATATATCGAGCTATGGCGGGTAATATACATTTGCTATAGTTTTAATTATTATTTAACTAAAAAGGCTGTGAGTATGACCAGGATATTTACATTCCTATTTGCATTTATTAGTACTATTTCTGTCGTTAAAGCACAAAGTTTTACCTGTAACAATGCACTGGTAGGATACAATTATGTAGTTGACAATGTCAATAACGGATTATTAGGATTGCTGACTGGCGGAACTTCTTTCAACAACGTATTAGACACCAATCTTAATAACTACGCGCAAATCAACATGACTGCAGTCGCGCTCGGCGGCAGGGTTGCAGCAGTTAAACGGGTGAACGGTAGTTTTCCAAGTGGAAAGAAAGCCGGTTTTGTCATAGAGATACCGGGAACAGCAGTGACACTCGAATTGCTGGACGGTCTTTCCATAAGAACTTATCTCAACAATACCGTTCAGGAAACCGTATCGCTCGGCGGGGGAAGCGGACTGCTCAAACTCTCTTTGCTCAATGCCGGAGCAGAAGGTCTGAGGAGAATAGAGTTCACCACCACAAAGGCTTTCGATGAGATCGAGCTGATCAAAAGTTCGGCAGTAGCAGCGCTGACCTCTATACGGATCTATTATTCCTATGTATCTGATGCATCCTGCGACAATGACTGTATCACCACATTGACCACCAACAATTATGCTTCAGCAACTGCCAACACGAATACAATAGGAGGTTTTTCCAGTCCGGGAAACGTAACAGACATTTTGACCGGAAATTTCGCGTCCAGGACTTTTCTGGCGCTAGGCTCAGCTTACATAGATATTAATGCAGGCCAGGATATACCGGCTGGATCAGATGTAGGGTTTATTGTTGAACAGGTAGGCCTGCTGGGCATCCTGAGTCTGGATGTTCTTTCTAATATTACGATCACCACCTACAACAGCGCAGGAGTAGGACAAGACACGATGGTAGCCAATGCTAACCTGGCAGACGTGGGCTTGCTCGCCAATGGCCTGACATCGATCGGTTTCAAGACCAAAAAGGCATTCAGAAGAGTAAGAATCAATTTTTCTATACCGCTCAGCCTCCTGGGCACTTACAGAGTCTATTACGGGTTTGTTCGCCTGGACAATGATAACGACGGCGTGCCTAACTGCCTGGATAATTGTAGTGGAGATGACCTGATCGTCAATTCCAAAGGTGAACCTTTAGATTGCTATGAACAATGTTATATAAATGCCGGTCCGGATATCAGCAAATGCCCGGCCGATAGTACAAACTCTGTTCAGCTTGCGGCTGCAGGATCAGGAAATACCTGGGAGGCACTTCCCGGCAATCCTTCCCCTGCCACAATAAATCAGTCCGGACAGGTACAGGGTATGGCAGCACATGGCATATACAGGTTCAGGTTATATAATTCTACATGTTCAGATACCATTTCTGTGAACTATAACATCAGCAACCTGGATCCTTCCTGTAACAGGGCGCTGACGGCTCCGAATGCAGTAATCGATATCCAGTCTCCTTTCGGAGGCATCTGCCTGCTGTGCAGCAGCGGGGGCGTATCGAATATCGTGGACGGCAACCTGAACAATTATGCAGAATACAACCAATTGCTCGGCCTCTTAAGCTCAACATCACTGATCGCCGTAAGAGATACCAATAATGTGTATCCGTCAGGCACACGGACAGGCTTTGTTGTATCTTTTCCGGATGGATTACTGAATGCAAGTGCACTGAGCGCTTTCCAGCTAAGAACTTATCGGAACGGGGTACTGGCAGAAACCGCTACAACAAGCAACGGTCTGCTGGGTGCAGGTGTACTTCCGGGAGCCGGCAACAAGACAAGAATCAGTTTTGTAGCTACACAACCATTTGACAAAGTGGAGCTGATCGCCGGTAATGTCCTGGGGCTACTGACTACCATCAGGGTACATAATGCTTTTGTAGAACCTTCTTCCTGTCCGTCTAATTCCGACGTGGCAACAGCACCACAGACAGCCTGTTTTGAAGTACTGACAGCTGACTCGGACAATTTTGCCACCATCAATTACAACCGGACAGGGTTCACCGGTGCCGCGTGCGCACTCTGTAACCTGGATAGCCTCTCTTATATCGTTGACAATTCTTCCACTAACTATGCCACTCTCACGCTTACTGCCGGTGTACTGGTACAGGGAGCTGTTTCGGTGCGTTCGAAGAAAACTTTTACCAGCGGATATGAAGCAGGGTTTGCAGTTTCGGCCGATGCGTCATTGCTCACCGTGGATGTTTTGTCCAACATATCTATCGTCACTTTCCTGAACGGAGTCAGGCAAGATTCCATCAGTAGCAATTCTCCCCTCTTATCCGCATCTCTTCTTCCGGGAGCACAATCTGTCGGCTTCGTAGGCTTCAGATCTACCAAACCATTCAATGAGGTCAAGCTGAACGTGACAGCTCCTCTCAGTGCCAACCTGCTATCATCCGGCCTGAAAGTGTATTATGCCTATGCCAGATTAGATTCTGACGGTGATGGTATCCCGGATTGCCAGGAAAAATGCTGTGCCGGAGATGACAATACCGACAACGACGGCGATGGTGTTCCGGATGACTGCGATGCCAATATACTGGCGCATAACGATACGGTTACTGTTATAGAAAACAGCCCTGCAAACATCAACGTGCTCAGTAATGATACCTATGGATTACATGCGCTGGACACGCTGCGGATCAATCAGCAGCCGGCTCATGGTACTGCCTCTGTAAATGATAACGGTACACCGGGTGATCCGACTGACGACTATATACACTATGTACCCGACAGCAACTTTATCGGGTCTGACACTTTATCATACGTGATCTGCGATATTTATTTCACTTGTTCTGAAGCTTATGTATACGTCAACGTTGTTGCTGCACTCAAAGCTGTAAACGATACGGCAACGCTTAACGAAGACACGCCGGCAACAGTATATCCAATTAACAATGACACCTTTGGTCCTGAAGGACCCGGCACTACACCGGTCACGATCGTCACGCCGCCGGCTAACGGCACTGCTACAGTCAACGACAACGGAACACCGAATGATCCGACTGATGATTTCATCCAGTATACGCCGGACAACAACTATAACGGTACCGATTCGCTCGATTACCAGATCTGTGATGCCAGCAGCAATTGCGTTACAGGTACTATCTACTTCAACATTGAAGCAGTTAATGATGCACCGGTGGCTGTTAATGACACCGTGACAGTGAATATGAATACGCCGGCAATCGTCAATGTACTGGCTAACGACAACGATGATGCAGACACGCCGGACGGAGGTCTCGATTTGAGCAGCCTGACCGTTATCACTCAACCGACTAACGGAACGATCTCTGTCGATACTTCCACAGGTGAGATCACTTATACACCCGATCCGGGCTTCTCCGGCACCGATTCACTCGTCTACCAGATCTGCGATCTAGGAGAGCCATCGCCACCGGCTTGCAGCCAGGCTACTGTTTACTTCAATGTCAGACAGACTCCGGTCGCCAACAATGACCCGGTCAATATTAATGAAGACACCCCGGTCAACGTCGACGTCCTGGATAACGATTCTTTCGGATTCTACGGACCTGGCACCACACCGGTCACGATCGTCACGCCGCCGGCTCATGGCACTGCTACCGTCAACGACAACGGCACGCCGAATGATCCGACTGATGACTTCATTCAATACACGCCGGATAACAACTATAAGGGTACCGATTCGCTCGTTTACCAGATCTGTGATGCCAGCAGCAACTGCGCTACAGGTATTGTGTACTTCAATATCAACGCAGTCAACGATGCACCTGTAGCCAATGATGATTCAGGAACAGTTCCTTCCGGCGGTTCCGTTACCGTCAATGTACTGGCAAACGACAACGATGACGCAGATGCACCGGACGGTGGTATTGACTTTAACAGCCTGACGATTATTTCCCAACCATACAATGGTTCTGCAGTTGCAAATACCTTCAACGGTACGATCACCTATACTGCTGATCCGGGTTATTACGGTAATGACACTATCATTTACAGCATCTGTGACCTGGGACACCCGTTGCCGTCGCTCTGTGACACAGCCAGGCTAATCATTAGAGCAGGGATACCGGATTTGTCTCCGAACATTCTTATCCTGCCATCTATCGTGCACGGAGCTTCCAGCTTCTCTATCATCGTAGAAGCGCATGAGATCAACAATGCTCCTACCGATGGCAGCGAGATCGTACTCATTATGGCCAGAGATCCTTATATACAATTCAATTACAATCCGGCATTGAGCAACCTGATCTTCTTCAATGTGCACAATAACAAATGGACTTATGACGGATCAGATCCGCTGTTCCACATCTTCAGGACAAATGAGGTCATTCCTCCGGGCGGATTCTTATCCTTCGGACTGGAAGCTTCTTTCGATCCGCAGGGTGCAAGCGGCCAGAAGCCTCTCACGATATCCATTTACCAGGGAGGCGGAGAAATGAATCTCAATAATAACACAGATGCGGAAATGCTCATATTCTTCGGGAACTAATTATCAACTATAAATTCTATTCTGATGAAACGACATATATTGCTTATCACCTTCCTTAGCTTCTTCTGTATCGCTCAGGCGCAGCAATGGAACCCATTTGTATCGTCTCCGCACCTCAGCGCAAGTCCTATAGATCTGTCTAAAGGTGATCAGGTGACACTCAACTTCAATGCAGGAAATATAGGCATAACACCTATGACCAGGCTGGATCAGCCATTGCGGATCATCATCAGCCTATCCGGGTTGCTGCCGGCCAATCAGGCCAATCCTGCAGCTTCAGTAAGTGGTGCATCTTTCTTTAACATCAGCTATTCCAGCGCGATCAATTCTTTCCTGCTGGAGCAGAACACCACTATTCCGGCTGCATTGAACGGAGGTGCTACGACCATATCCATACAGGCCCGGGTGACTTCTATATCGACACAGGAAAGTCCGCAAAACGGATTTCAGGTCAACCTGATCCCACCGGCTTATACTTCTACAACCAATAATATCAATGATGATCAAAGCTCAGTGATCACTTATACACTTAACTCCATCCTCCCCGTGGAATTGGTTTCTTTTGAAGGCTCCATCAGTGATTGTAAGGCTAAACTCACCTGGCTGACAGCATCCGAACTGAACAATGATTATTTTTCCATTCAGAAAAGCGTTGATGCTATTCATTGGGATGAGCTCGGAAAAGTCAAAGGGAACGGCACCACATCAGAACCACACAATTATGAGTTTGTAGATCCCAACGTTAACAGCAAAGACAGCTACTACAGACTGGTTCAATACGACTTTGACGGAACCAGGGATTTTAGTCAGATCATTTCACTGAATGCTCCCAATTGCGGCGGGCAATCTTACAGGATCTACCCCAATCCTGCTCAGGATATTATCAATATAGAGTACCAGGAGCCCATACATAAACAATATATATCCAATATTTTTTCCGCCAGCGGTCAGCTGGTTAAAACAGTTATGATAAAAGATATGAATAATAGAATTTTTGTGGGTGATCTGGTACCGGGTGCTTATCTGCTGAATATAGAATCTGCTGACGAGCAAAGCGCTCACACGATCGTTATCCAGCGTTAGAACCAGAAGGGAGGATGGTTACAGGGCAGAAAGTTGTGAAACTTTCTGCCTTTTTAGTATTGTTGGAGCTGATCTGAAGGGTAAACATATATACCCGGCTGATCTTCCTGCGCTATAGCCACCATTGCCTTGGCGACCTGCTTAGCTTTTATTCCTGCATATTTTTTTAAAGGTCCCACCCACAAGCCACTGGAAACAGCAAACAGCTTCTGGGCGATATTTTCACCCAACCTGTTTTCCTGCCGGTCTCCCAACAATAGGGAAGGCTGCAAGATGTTGAGCCTGTCGAATCCTATACGGGATAATTCCTTTTCAACCTGACCTTTAACCCGGTTATAAAACACAAATGCGTCCGGATCTGCACCCAAAGCCGTTACGATATTAAAATTCCTGCATCCGTTTGCAAAAACGATCCTGGCAAAGGACAGCGCATATTCAAGATCTACTTTCTTAAAAGCTTCTTTACTGCCGGCTTTCTTTATCGTTGTGCCTAATGTGCAAAAAGCATGCGTGGCAATCATCTGATCTTTGTAATCCGGCAACCGGTCATAATCGACGATCACCTCTTTCACCTTATCATGGTGAACCTGTGAAGGTCTCCTGCCCAAGACCACTACTTCTGAGTAAGCGGCATCCGATAAAAGATATTCCAGGCAGTAGCTTCCTACCAGCCCGGAGGCTCCGGCTATAATTGCAGTTTTCATTTTACAGCTTTTAAATTTCCGGATCTTACCGGCGCTTAAATATAAAACGCTTATTGCTGAATCACCAGTGACCGGACACCTGCAGCACCTTTTTCATCCCTGATACTGAAGAAATACATTCCCGAAGGGACATTCCCGATCATGATCTGCTGCTGAATGCCGGTGATTTGTCCTGTTCTGAGTATCCTGCCCATAGCATCAAAAAGCTGCCAGGTTATCCACTGTCCAGGATCATACTTTTCGAGCTTCAGCGTAACGGCGGACTGTGCCGGGTTAGGGTATAAATAAAACCGCGGCGCCTGATACGCATGGGTAACCACACTGACCGGACGGATATCCGGAGGATTTTCACTGAAAAACAAAATACCTCCGGTCTGCAAACCTATCAGCATGCATAAATCTCCGTTGTCTGTCAGATCAGTTACGACCGGGGCCATCTTTCTTCCTATTCTGCCGGACTCTTCAAAAACCGGAACAGGGCTGACTTTCTGAAAAAGGCTGTCCTCAATATTACTGACCCACCACAGCACGTTCTCATAACCGCCGACGATCATATCGTTCTTTCCATCTCCATTATAGTCTCCTACGGAAACAGCACTGTTGCCAAAAGGTATGAACTGGCTGGCTGTAGTTATCTTACCCAGAGAATCAGTAAGCTGAACAAGGGTAATATTACCTGAAGAAGCCGTATTTCTGAAGAGATTGATATTACCGTTATTTTCGCCGACGATCAGCTCTATCCTGCCATCCCGGTCAATATCCGCCACATAAGGAGCTGCATACTGACCTACATCCAGGTCATTACCGTCCAGCTTCAGCAGCGTCGGAGATGCCGGAGAAAAGTCATTCCCCGTAGACTGGTTCCTGTAAAAAAGGATACGCCCATCCGAAAGACCCACCAGCAGATCTTTTTTGCCATCTCCATCCAGGTCACCACCGGTCGGATGCGGTTCGCCAAGCCCCAGGTTACTGAAGCCGAGATAATCTTCATCCGCTAACCTGAACGCAGGATAATCTTTAAATCCGATATTTTTATAATAATGTAAACGGTAACTGATATTCCCGCCTTTCCTGTATCCTCCGCCAATGATCAGATCCGTAAGTCCGTCGCCATCAACGTCCAGTAAAGCCGGTACTGCATTTTCTCCTGCGTCCAGCATATCACCCACCATAAAAGACCTGGAAACGAGGCTCAACCGGACAGAGTCTGTACCGGAATTTTCGTAGTACCAGACGTTATCATAATTATCCACGCCCAATCCTTCAAATGCCGTCACGATCAGGTCCTTCTTGCCGTCATGGTTGACATCCAGGAAGATCGACCAGGGAAAGGAATATATTTTCACAGGTACATTATAAGAAGGAAAAGCCGTATCCTGCGCCAGAACAGAAGCATCCTCTTTCGTTCCTTCATTTCTCATATAGTTGAGCAGGCTCAGGGAAACATCGCCCATCAGCACATCGAGTACGCCATTGCCATTGATATCATAAGCTTCCAGCGTGGAGCCGGCATGCCTGCGGACATTATCTTCTGTTGATTCTCCTATTCTGCCGGACATATATTTGTCGGAGCAAGTATCTCTCATTTCTATCACCGGGTCCAGGCCCGATTCGAATACATTCCCCCAGCAATTATCATAAAGCTTATAAGCCAGCGTATCACAGGACAAACTTTCTTCAACGCGGACATTTTTATAATACGTCATCCTGTTCGCTGTTACATTAAAGGTCAGGATGTCCATATCTCCGTCACCGTCAAAATCCGCAACAGCAGGTCTGTCCACAAAACTGGAATAAAGGTTGATCCTGCCGCTGAACCCCGGATAATAGATCCCGTCACTCCACAACTCGAACTGCAGTGTATCATTGACCCTTATTCCCCTGTATACCTTTATAGAAGCATTGCTATAGGTCAGCAGATCATCGATCCCGTCACAATTCATATCCTTTGTGATCACCCAGCCTTCAACTGCAGGAATATGCCGGATATAATCCCGGTTGATCTCATACTGTCCCGGCGCTGTAGTGATATAAGTTAACACCCTGTTTTCAGTCTTTTCAAAGACCAGCAGATCCCGGATCCCGTCTCCGTTCAGGTCCGGATCACAGAATTGCGCACTATTCAGACCTCCGGCCCACGGATAAGCTAATTTCCGATCCCCTTTGAAAACCTGCAGGTGGTCGACTTGCTGAAAAACAGGTTGAGCTTTGAGTGTTATACTCAGAAAGATCCCCAGCAACCATCCTATCGTTTTCAATGTCCTCATTTAGAACGGATAACCTATACCTATAACAAAATTTGCATACCGGCTCCGCCAGGATTTCCAACGGTCATTCCATCGCCCTTCACCTTCCGGGTTGAGCGCAGCATAACCGGGATACTGGTATATCCAGCGAAACCCTTCCCGGATATTGGGATTGTACAGTTTGTAAGAATGATCTAACCTGATTACAAACAGACCGAAATCCAGCCTGAAGCCGAAGCCCGCGCTCCAGGCTACGTCTTTGGTCAATCGCCTGAAATTGAATTCTGCGTTGGGCTTGGTGCTATCCGCCCGCATCAGCCAGACATTACCGGCATCTGTAAACAAGGCCAGCTTAAGCAGTTTGGTCAGGCTGAAACGATACTCAAGGTTGACCTCCAGCTGCAGGTCACCGGTATTGAGATCGGCAGAGGTGTAAGCGGTATCCAGGCTGCCCGGACCCAGTTCCCTGTATGTCCAGCCCCTCATGGATTGCGGCCCGCCGGCTGCATATTGCTTGATAAAAGGCATGATCGTGGAATTGCCATAAGGTATCCCTACGCCTGCAAACATCCTGCCGACCAGCGTTGTCTTGTTCTTGAACGTAAAATAATACCTGAAATCGTTATCCAGTTTGGTAAAGGAAGCATACGGGATGCTGCTCAGGGTATAGCCGCCCTCAGGCTTTTCTTTATTGATCAGTGACTGGATACCATAAACCAGGTTACCGGCCGTATTAATGATGGCCCTGTAATACATAAAGCTCTTTACGCTGCCGAGGTTGAAATTCTGGGAACTGTAAGAGAAGATATATTCCTGCCCCATGATGAACTGCTGCTTATAGGACTGGGCGAAAATGGGGTTATTGTTCAGGAAATCCTCAAAGTTCCGGTTAAAGGAAGCCTCTCTCGGCTTGATAAAGCTCAGGGTAAACGGCTGCACTTCATGGCGCATATTCTTATTCCGGATATCATATCCATAACCTATGGTAAAGGTATTGACCACATAAGAATAGTAACCGATCCTTCTCTGAAGGTTATATCCCAGGTTAACAAAAGTGCTTCTCGGGTATTGAATAGGCTTGTAGTTGTTTTTCTTAGCTATGCTTCTGGCCTCCGGGAATATCTTGGGAAAATACAGGCGCGTACTGGCAATGAGGTTGACCGAACTGACCCTGCGATCCCGCTGACCTTCCCGCTCGATATTTGAAAAACGGAACTCCACCCCGTTAGAGATATTGAACTGCAGGCGGTCTGCTCTTTTGAAAATATTCCGGTTGGTGTAAGAAAGGTTGATAAAGGTACCGATCCTGTCCCGGGCATCCGTATTAGTCTCCAGCTCAATTTTACCGGACTGCCTTTTTCTCAGCTCAGCTATGATCTCCGTGTCCACATAACCTTCTGTCTGAGAGACGAGGAGCGGCTTATACTTGATATTGACAAACCTGAAGATGCCCAATTCGGATAACCTGCTGATCGTCTTCTGGTAATCATCTTTCCTGAACGTGGAATCCGGGTAATAGAAGATAGACTGTGCAATGATATCGGGCCTTACATCCTTCCTGGAATAGTAGATGAACAGGTCTCTCAGCGTATCTCCCTCAAAGCTCTTTCTTTTGAGCGTCGTATTCGCATAGTTGATGTTAAAGGTGACGATACCGACCTTATATTGCTTGTGCGCTAAATCATCCACATCATTCTTGATGGAGAGATACACATCTTTATAGATACCCTGGACAGAAGTATCTACTTCAAACGTGATGTCATTTTTGGTGAAAGAGAAAAAACCGTTATTGTTCAGATCGAGCGTAATACGTTCCTGTTCCAGCTTCAGCGCATCAGTAGTATAAGGCTCTCCTTCTTTAATGAGCGACTCTTTAATATTATCCTTCACGATCCTTTCCACATCCGGATCATCTATCTCTAGGTGATATTTGTTGAACCTGAAACGCTGACGCGGGTCTGCCACAAAAGTAACCTGGGCCTTCTTGTCCTTCAGTTCAAACTGCCCGTTCACAGATGCGTTGAAATAACCCTGGTTGATGAGATAATTCCGCATCCGCTCCTCGCTGGTAACAATCATCATGGAATCGAAAAGAACGGGTGCATCACCCAGCTTCTCTCTCACCCAGCGGTTGACCTTGTTCTGAGCAGGTTTACCTTTGGCCAGTCGTCTTGCTTCTTTCTTAGGGTTGATCGTCGCATTATAAAAGGACAACCTCGGCTTGAAGATAAAAAGAAAAGTCTTGTTAGGCACCTGGGCAGCCATAGCGGCCAGCTCCGTCTGCAACCTTTTCCGTTCTGTCTTCAGGATCTGATCAATGCCCTCCTCTTCAGGTACGTCCTCCACATGGATGTGGTTGCCTGTCAGGAGATATTCCCCTTCCTTGAGGTGCCTGGTGGAATTACAACTACAGAAGATAATCAGCACCAGTAGGTACAATAATTTCCCGTGCTGTTTTATCTTGCAAAACATATATGCTTTCGAAATCCGATATTAAAAGAGTTAATGCTCTCAAAATTAAGAAATACAGAAGTATTGAAGGGCAGTTTATAGCGGAAGGTCCTAAAATTCTTCAGGAGTTGATCCGCTCAGGATTTTCACCTGATCTGCTCCTCACTACGGCAGCCTTTCAACATACTTTCTCTAATATCGCGGAAAAGCATACGCGTATTGTATCAGACGACGAACTGGCCAAGGTATCTTCCCTGGTGCAGCCCCAAGGTTGCCTGGGCATATTCAATATTCCCCAGCACCAGCCGGAGATCCCGGAAGGAGCCTGGGTACTGGCGACAGATAATATACAGGATCCGGGTAACCTGGGCACCCTGATCCGGATAGCGGACTGGTTTGGCATCCGGCACATCCTTTGTTCAGATGATACCGTAGACGTTTACAATCCCAAGGTCGTACAAGCCACTATGGGTTCCATTGCACACCTGTCTATACATTATGCTGATCTGAAAAGCTGGCTGGAAAATCATCCGCAAAAACCTGTCTATGCAGGATTGCTCGAGGGAACAGATATCCGGGAAGTGGATTTCAGCCAGGCCGGTATTCTTCTTATTGGCAATGAAGGAAAAGGGGTACGCGATGAACTATTACCTTATATATCTCAGGCAGTTACGATTCCCAGATTAGGTCAGGCAGAATCCCTCAACGCGGGGGTAGCGGCTGGTATAATCGCTTCGTTTGCTCTTTTATCACGTTAGGAACATCACCGTTCTCGCGGCGCTGATATTCGATCAGGTTGATCTTTCTCCATTTCCCTTTTTCCCATTTGAAACCTTCAAGGGTTCCGTCCGGAACTTTGTCTATAGCTATCGGATCCGTACTGCCGCTGAGCGAGACGAGATGGTCGTAATAGATCTGTTTCTCTTCCGGGTAATAGGATAAGGACAAGGTCGCATCTTTCTTATATTCCAGGATCACTCTGCAGGGACTTTTTTCTTTGTCCATATCAAATAACGGATAGCCGAGCTTGGCTTTGCCATCTTCATCGAACCAAAGGATATCAATCAGCTTTTTATTGGTCCGGACATTATTGGCATCCCAGCCAAACAGCGTGTAATAGGTCTTTTTTCCAACTTTAGCGGGTATGATCCGGTAATATAGGGCGCCAATCCAACGGTCGGCATCCACGATGATCGAATCCGGATGCTCATACAGACTTCCGTAATCTACCAATGGCTGCAGTTTCGGTTTCGTTTCATTAGATTGTATGACACCGAAATATCGGTAAGTACCGTTATCAAAAGCGACCTGCCAGGTGAATATCCTGAACTTATTATCTTCCGGGGTAACAACAGCAATAGAAGTAAGCGAATCAAAAGTATACTGGTAAGCACCTTCTTCTCTCAGCACCCTGGAAAAGGTTTTAATGATCTTCATGGCCGCACCCGTACGCTCCGTTTCTGCCATAGCATTGACCAGCGAATCATTATATACCTTCAGCGAATCGTTATATGCCCTGAACTTAGCCAGCTGTTCTGGTTTCAAGGTACCGGAAACAGTTGGATTAGCCAGCAGCCCTGAGAAGCTACTCACCAACAGGAATATGAATGAAAAAAACTTCATGTTCTTAATAACTCCAATCTTGATACCAAAATTATATCTTCCGGCGGACAGATGACTAAAAAGTCTGTAACGAATGCTGTCAATGGTTTCGCTTAAACTCTTCCAACCCGCATTTCAGAAAGGCGGTATACTCCTCTTTATCCACGTATCCCACAGGATTGGTCAGCACATTCATGCCGGTGTCTATCAGCACATAATAAGGTTGCGATGCTTTCTTAAAATGCCTGATCTCAAAATCTGTCCACTTATTCCCCACTGTCCTGATCTTTTTGAGCTTACCGGAAGCCGCAGAAACATACTGCTCTGATTCGGGTAAAGGTGCCCTGTCATCTACATACAGGGAAACGATCACAAATTCATCCATCAGCTTCTGCACGACCGGATCTGTCCAGACCTGTTCTTCCATTTCCCTGCAATTCACACAACCGAAACCGGTAAAATCTATCATGACCGGTTTGCCCTGTTCCTTTGCCAACGCCAGCGCTTCTTCAAAATCCCGGGTATCCGCTATCTCATGTACGGCCGGGTTGAAAAAGTTATAGTGAGTAGACGGCGCCAGACCGCTTAATAACGCTACTGGTGTATAAGTGACTGTAGCCTTGATAAGGTACAGTGCAAAAAATATACAGGCTAAGCCAAACGCCTTGATCACTTTAGGTGTGGCGGTTCTGCTGAATATCCCGATAGCATAAAAACCGGTGATCATAAAAAGGACTACCCATATGCCCATGAATAATTCCCATCTCAGAATGCCCCAGTTCTGGGTAAGATCCACTACTGACAGGAACTTAAACGCAAATGCCAGCTCCAGCAGACCCAGGATGACCTTAACTTTTCCTAACCAGCCACCGGACTTAGGAAGGCTCTTCAGCCACTGCGGGAAAAGCGCAAACAAGGTAAAAGGCAGCGCCAGCGCCAGGGAAAATCCCAGCATACCCATGATCGGCTTCACTTTGAAAACACCTATCGAAGGTCCCTGATCTGTAGCGGCCTGCACCAACAAGGAACCGATGATAGGTCCTGTACAGGAGAACGATACCAGAGCAAGGGTAAAAGCCATGAAGAAAATCCCGATGAAACCACCTTTACCGGATAGCTGATCTGTCTTATTGGCCCATGAGGCTGGTAAAGTGATCTCGAACAAGCCGAAGAAGGAAAGCGCAAAAAGTATAAAAATGACAAAGAAAAGCAGGTTAAAGAAAGCGCTTGTACTAAGAATATTCAGTGCATCCGCGCCAAAGATCAGCGTGATGGCCAGGCCTAATAAGACATATATCAGTATAATGGAGATCCCGTACAGGCTGGCCTGCTTCACACCCTGGCCTTTATCCTTGCCGCCTTTGGTAAAGTAGCTCACCGTAAGCGGTATCATCGGGAAGACACAAGGCGTCAGCAGGGCGATCAATCCACCCAAAAATCCCAGGACAAATACCAGCCAGATCCCTCCGCCGCCTGCTTCATGATCCTGAACACAGGTTTTGTTGGTATGCTGCCAGTTAAATGCGATACCGGACCGGAGCGTATCCTCCACACCTTCTATCCTGACTTCTTCCGCAAGAATCCGCTCTTCTGCGACAGAATCCGTTCCTGCTTTACCGATTCCCAGGGTATCTTCTCTGGGTACAGGTTTCCTGGTCAATTGTAACTGGAAATCAGCACCGTCGGGAGGATAACAGGTATGTTCATTGCACGCCTGGGCTTCATAGCTCCCGCTGACCGTCACTTTATCCTTCAGCAATTTTACTCTTTGTGAAAAGGTGACTTCTTTTTTAAACTTTGCAAGCTCGGCCTGGAATATCTCATCATAAGAAACTTCTTTTTTCCCCGTAAAGCCTACTTTGCTTATCAGCTCAATATCACTGGACTTGTTAATAATGATCGAAGTGGGAACCGGTCCTATGTCATCAGGAAGGTCATGGCTATAAATAGTAAATCCCGGATCCATTTTAGCATGGAACCTTATTTCATAAACATCCGGCTCTATTGCCACTGCGGAAACCTGCCACTTGACCGGGCTGGGGAACTGTGCCCGTACAGAAGTCGCAAAAAATAAAAGAAACAGTACACTCAGCGTAAAATACCCGGATATCTTTTTAACCATTTTTCAAGCCGTATTTAAATTATACATCTGTTTCCGAAGAAGGCACTACAGAAACTTATAATACAATGGATAACACTAAAGAGGTTATAATTGATAGAACGAATATACCGAATACAGCTTCCGCTAATTTTATTTTATGAATTCTTAACAGTAGTATGCTGATCAGCATAGCCAGCGGCGGCATCAGCAGGTAAATATTGGCCAGCGGCCAGTTACTCGATATCCCGAAAGAGACCGCTAATCCCAGTAAAACGATCAGTAAGGTCCGGACATTTTTCTTTCTCTTGAAAGACGCACTCTGCATCAGCGGAAAGAGCATTACAAAACCACCTATCGCATACAATACAACGATACCTAAACGGATGGCCGTATAGAGATCGATCGTATAAACCGGCAATCCTACATGTTCCTGCATTCTCGCCAGCCAGAACAATGAATCGTCTTTCAGGTAAAAGAAACTCCAGCCCCAGAAGAAAGGCAGCAGCAATCCTACAACAACAATAAAATATTCCCTTACTCCCTGCGTATTCAGGTTGTAAATCGCGGCAAACAGGAACGGAACAAACAAGATCAGCGGCGGGTGGATCAGTGATGCAATTCCTACAATCACGCCAGCTTGGAAACTCTGCTGGGGTGTTGCGTGATTGAAACGTACATCCATCAGTATCTGCAACAGTAATAATACCAATATGCTCAGCAGCATCGGCTGCCCCAACACTACAAATCCCCGGTCCAGCATGGTGACCAATATCCAAACCATGGCGGGTACCAGCGTTCTGTCATCCAGGAAATTGGCATTGGTAAAGATGGTATTCAGCCAGATCGCCTGTAAAAAAACGATCCCCATTGAAATCAGGATAACAACCGTATCTGCCAGCCCCGTAACCTGGAATTCCCGGAAAGCCGGTAAAGGTTCTCCGGAGAGCAATATAGGAAGACGCGTTATTACTAAGACGATTAGTAATACGATCAAAGTCCTGGGCTGCTGATTCTTAAAGAGGCTTAACACGCGCTAATACTTAAACAATACGAGCTGCAAGTTACGTTTTTGCTCACTAGGTATGATGATTTCGTTAGCAGATATTTGATACCCTTTTTGCGGGATCAGCGTCAGCGCATCTTTATCCGAATTGAACAGGCTCAGGCGTTTGGTCGCTCCTAATGGATTGAGGTTGTACTCTACAAAATTGCCGGTAGAATAGATATCTTCATTGAAGAGAAATTTCAGCAGATTGTTGGATTCAAACAGCATAAAAGAAGAATAGAGTCCTCCGTCTCCTTCTGTCATCTGCATTTTAGGCATGACGGTCATCCAGTTGATATGGCCGTCTCCGCTGACAGACAATGCAGAAATATCGAAGTAGTGGTTCTGATCGTAGGTACGGGTATAGGTAGGATTGTACATATAATACATACCTGCCGTAGGCGGTGTTCTTACAATCCGCGTATACTGATACTGGCCTTCCGATATGATCACACAACCTCCGTCTGACTGCGGAAGCAGTTTTTTCGGCCGGATGATCATCGCCTGCTCCATCCAGTCCCGCGCATCATAAGAATGCATAGAAGCCATGGCTTCTTTTGTAAAAGGGTAACGGTGATTGAGAGTTTTCTCCGAATCATTATCAGAGCTGAGCAGCAGCATTCCCAGATCTTCATTATTATTTTTGCTCTTATAGCACGCAGCGGTATATCCTCTGTCCGTGATATTACTGATCTGGGTGATCACATTCTTATACCTGTAATTATCCTTACCAAGCTCCTGTCTGACCAGTTTTCCTGTGGCCGGGTTATAAGTAAAAGTATGCAGCTCGTCATAAGCATAGTCATTGACATCCGTTCCTTTGGCAATATGGGCCATTACCGCATATACAACCCCGTTGTTATTGACCTTAAAGCTTTTAAGCACCATATCCTTCCCTTCTACCGAGAAGATACCGTGATCCAGCAGGTTCAGGGAATCATTATATATCTTGTAGTGAACGGAGAAAGCACCCTTTTCATCAAAAATGGAAAAAGTCACAAATTTGCTCAGATCATCAGATTGCTTGACATAGAACGGTTCAAACCCGTAGGTACTGGTCTTGCCGATACTGTCCAATATGTATGCCTGCGGAGAAGTTTCCAGGTAATCATTCAGGTTCCTGGCTTTCAGGTATTGCTTTCCTCCTGTATTGTGGGAATAGAAAGCTACAGCACCTCTCTTTTTCAGGTAAACGGATTCCAGCCGGGCATTTTTATCCTTGAGGTTAAGCTCCTTCTTGAAAATAGAACGAAGCCCTTCATTGAAAAATTCGATCTCATGACCGGAGCCGCTGAAATAATGAACATATATACCATTATCATTCTTACCCAGGATCTCATAATCACCGACCTTATTAGACAATTTGACCGGCTGAGACTTATATAGCTCCTGCGCTTTCAGTTGTGTCCCTAATACAACTCCTATGATCAGTAAAAGATGCCTGTACATGATGTTATGTTTAATCAAATTTATCGCTTCTGCCTCGGATCTGTCGCATCTGTCAGCCCTTCGCCCAGCAGATTGAACAAAGTTACCACCAGAAAGATCGCAAAACCCGGTGCAATGGCAAACCACCATGGCGCACTGCGGGATAACGACAGTAATTTACCCCAGGTCAATACTTCCGGCGGAATACCTATTCCTATAAACGATAAAAATCCCTCCACTAATATGGCTGAGGCTATACCAAATGCTACCGCTATCAAAACCGGTGAGATCGCATTCGGCACGGCATGCCGGAGCAGTATTCTCCAACTCGGGAAACCCAGGGCATGAGCCGCTTCCACATATTCAAGGTTGCGGACCTTGAGCAGTTCAGCCCTGATCAACCTTGCAATCTCTGTCCACGAAGTCAGACCGATCACAGCCATCACCAGCATAACAGATGGCTTGGCAATCGCTACAATAGCAATGATCAGGAATAATTTCGGTATGGAAACCAGTATTTCTATGATCCGCTGAACAATGATATCCACAGGCAAACCAATCTTTTTACCCAAGAAAGCACTTTTCTGAAAAGGTCTACCGATCAACCAGACGAACCCGGTAAAACCTGCAAATATGACCAGTGAAATTATCAGCTGGAAAAGAAAAGCCAGGAACGAATCTGCAATAGCAGCCGACAGGATATGCGCTCTGGCCTGAAAAGAATAGAAATAGGCAGGTATAGCAAACAGTATTCCCAGGTACAGGCTGATCCGGCTCACTTGCAGCCGGTCATCTCCAAAATACCCAGCCAGAGCACCCAGGAATACACCTATCAATGTAGCAATGGACATTGAAACCAGGCCAACCATAAAAGCGATCCGGGTACCGTGGACCATAGCCGAAAGCACATCTCTTCCCAGACTTTCCGTACCCAGCCAGTGCCGCCAACGGGCAGAACGGACATCCTGCTCTTCAAAAGGACTGGCAAACTGTGCATTATTATAATCCTGCGTGGTAGGTGAATAAGGTACCGGTGCATAAACAGCGGCTTCAAATTCCATCTGTGACCAACGCATATTCGCCCATTCCGCCGGCCATCTGGTCAATCCCAGTTTCACCCCATACTCTTTGAAAACAGGAAAATGCCAGCCTTCCTTATCTTTAAAAGCAATCGGTTTCTCATTCGCTATAAAATCTGCAAAGACGGCCACTAACATCAGGATGAAAACAAACCATGCAGAAAATACCGCTCTTTTATTTTTGCTGAACTGACGTTTTACGTACGACCAGTAATCTTGTTTTAAAGGTGTTGCTGCCATACGTTTACTTCTTGTTTGAATAAGAGATCCGCGGATCCACCAAAGCATAGCAGATATCCGCTACCAAATAACCCGCCATGGTCACTATGGCCGAAAACATCACTACCGTATACACCACCGGGTAGTTCCTGGCACTTAACGCATCAAATGCCAGCTTTCCCATACCAGGGATGGAAAAGATAATTTCCAGTACGATAGATCCGCTGATCGCCAATGGAAATACACTCGCAAAAAGCGTAATGATCGGTAGTAAGGAGTTTTTGAACGCATGCTTCCAGAGCACTTTGCTTCCCGGCAGACCTTTAGCCCAGGCGGTCCGGATATAATCCTGAGACAAGGAACCAATCATCGCTCCCCTCATCTGTCTCGATACAAAAGCCAGGCCTCCGTAGGTCCAGCAGAAGAGCGGCAGAACCAGGTGGTGTGCCTTGACCCAGAAACTGTCATAGTCATTGCCCAGTCCATAAGTCGGAAACCAGTCGAAAAAGTCACCACCGCCAAAGAATGTGATCAGCAAAGTCGCTACCCAGAAGCTCGGTAAAGAATACAGGATGAACAACATAGTTGTTATGATCTGATCAGACCTGGAATTTCTCCGGCTTGCGCTCATCACACCGATCGGAACAGCAATAATGTATGTCAGTATAATGGAAAGGAAACTGATCAGTAACGTTTTGGAGACAGCAGTCCATACTGCTTCCCTGACAGGCCGGCCATCCTGGTAAGAGATACCGAAATCACCTACCATGAACTTAGTGATCCATTGGTGATACTGGTTATGGGTTCCGAAGAAATGAACGGAAGGTATCCAGTTTTTATAAGGTGTGGCCTGCTCCTGCATCTCACTGAACGCCTTCCTCAGGGCACTGTATTCAGGTTTCAGCCCGACCATAGAAGGAGCCGACTGCATGTGTGCATCCATCTTTCCGAATGTATTGCTGATCCGGTTGGCATCTGCATTATTGAACAGCTTAAACACTTCATCCCGCATACCGATTCTGGCATCCTGGTTCAGACTGTCCGCAGGCAGGTCTGCAATCGCCAGATCCAGTTGCCTGATGGCATCATAATAGGCTGAGATCTGCGGCCAGTTGCCATATTGCTGGATCAACCCGTCCAGCATTTCCTTATGCGGCTTCCGGTGCACTTTGTACAAGGTATCCGGCGTAGCCGCATTGCTCAGTGAAAAATAAAAGACAGGTAAATCCAGTCCTAATTCCTTTCTTTTGTCGATGTAAGATCTTTCCGACGCTAATCTTGAAGAAGATTGTCCGATCTCTCCTGCACTACCACCTCCACCTAAAATCTGCTCTACAGGATCTCCCGGAACATTCACACTCAACATAAACGTGATGAGTGAGATCACAAACAGGGTAGGGATAAAAATGAGTATGCGCTTTAAGATATATTGAAACATACTATCCTTTTAACCTGTTTTGATTTATTCCTGTTTCAGTGTAAACCCGGCTTCGTAGTAACCCGGATAAATAGAAGAAGCATTGATATTATCAAATCGCTTGTTGATCACGTTCCTGAAAGACTGATTGTTCAGGAAGATATACGGTACTTCATCATGCAGGATCGCCTGCCACTGGTGATAGAGCACATTCCTTTTCTCAGGATCCAGCTCTTTCCTGATCTGCTCAATCAGCTGGTCGGTCTTACTGTTACCAAAGCCGGTATAGTTGGAACCTCCGTTACGGGAATCCGTATGCCAGATTTGTTTAGGATCATCCGATCTCGGATCTGTGATCCAGCTTCCGTAGAATATCTGGATCTTCTGCTGCTTCAGGTCACCCAGGTACTTGCCCCATTCCAGGCTGCGCACCTCTACATCGATACCTGCCTGGCGTAACCAGTTCTGGAACATCAATCCTACAGCCTCACGGGAAGAGTTACCCTGGTTATATGTAAATACCAGCTTCAACGATGTCCGCTTGCCTTCTATCACTTTATCCAGGATCCCATCGCCATCGGTATCTTTCCAGCCTGCTTCGGTCAGCAAAGCTTTGGCTTTGTCGGGATCATAAGTGTACAAAGGAATTTCTGAAGCGTAAGCCTCTTTAAATTGCGGCAATATGGGTCCTACTATACGTTTTCCTTTGCCATACAACATCTTTTCATTGACCTGGTCCACATCTGTCAGGTAAGCCAGCGCCTGGCGGACTCTTTTATCAGAAAGGATCTTATCCCTGACATTCAAACCGATATACTGGAAAGAAAGCATTTCCGGTTCTGACTTCACAAAATTCTCCTTGAATTTGGAAGACTGATCCAGGTCTATATATTCTTTTACCGGCGTGACCATCATGACATCCAGCTTACCAGCTTTCAAGGCAGTAAGCGCTGTATTGAAATCATTGATCACTTCATATACAATTCTTTTAGGATGAATATCAAAGAACATATTCTCTCCTTTCAGCTGGTCTCCCCACCAGTTTTCCTTTCTCTCCAGCACCACCCGCTGCTGTGTCTGCCAGAGTGCCAGCTTATACGCACCTGAACCTACGATCTTTTCCGGGCTGCGGCTGTATTCCTCAGAATTGAAGGCATCCGCAAACTCTTTCACAACCGGATCGTTGATCACGGGCTCTGAAGGATTGACAAAATCCGATATTTTGAATTTTCTCAACAAGTGTTTGGAATCAAATATATACTCAGGAATAATGGTCAGGTCATATCCAACGACATCTTCCGCTAGCATGTAGACCTGGTTGGTTACCACCGTGAATTTGAGCGGATCATCTTCATACCTGATCACATCCGTCACAAACTCCAGGTAAGGCTTGATCGCATCCGAATTGACCTTGGGACACAGCACTGCTTTCAGGGAAAATTCCACATCATCTACTGTAACAGGTTCTCCGTTATCCCATCTTGCTTCCGGGCGAAGACTGAAAGTCAGGCGCATGCCACCGTCTTTCACTTCCACCTCCGGCCTGCTTTGCGCCAGCACCGGCACCAGCTGCATCGTCTTGTAATCATAGTGCAACAGCCGCTGATAGATATTCAGTTTCATCTGCGTAGCCTGCGCATCAGATGAAGTAAAGGCATTTAAATTTTCAGGTTCCGAAAGTGAGTGAATGACCACCGCATGATTCGCATCCTTCTTAGTCCCTCCGCTAGAACAAGCCGCCATCAACCCCGCAGAGGCAAGGATCAGGGCTAAACTTTTCAATCTTCTTAACTTTAACATTTTAAATAGATTTGGGTTGTATGTATAAGCTTAACTGATAAAAATAGAATTATTTTAATAGAAATAAATTCATGGCACACAAGATACTTATTACAGGTGGTTCCGGCTATATAGGATCCGGACTGGCAGTGCTGCTAAAAAGTTCTGGTTATCAGGTCAGTATATTGTCCCGAACACCTGAAACGGTAAAAGGATATCCTGCATTCAAATGGGATGTAAAGAAAAAATATATTGATATTCAGGCACTTGAAGACACCTATTGCATCGTGCACCTTGCAGGTGTCAACCTCGTGAAACAACGCTGGACCGAAGCGCTTAAACAAGAGATCACAGACAGCAGGGTACAATCTACTGATCTGCTCAGGACATACCTGGCACAACGCCCTGTACCTCATTTTATCTGTGCCTCAGCTACCGGGTATTACGGAGACGGAGGAGACCGGTGGCAAAAAGAGACAGATGCACCCGGAAACGATTTTCTCGCGCACGTTTGTACCTTATGGGAACAGTCTGTCAATGAAATAGCCCGGCTCGGTATCAGAACTGCTATACTGAGAACCGGTGTGGTACTCAGCAAAGAAGGCGGCGCGCTACCCCAGATGGCTTTACCTGTCCAATTAGGCCTGAGTTCTTACCTGGGTAACGGCCGGCAGTATATGCCCTGGATCCACCTGGATGACTTGTGCGGTATTTACAAATATCTCCTGGAAAATATCCGGCTGGAAGGTCCTTTCAATGGCGTAGCTCCCCATCCGGTCACAAACAAAGCATTTACACGTACGCTGGCTCAAACCCTCAACAGGCCATTTATTCCTGTACCTGTTCCGCAACTATTGCTCAAAGCAGCTTTGGGAGAAAGATCGCAACTGATCTTCAACAGCAACAGGGTCAGCGCAGACAAGATCATCCGGGCCGGCTATACCTTTCAATATGTTCAATTGAAAGACGCGCTGACGGATATCTATTCATAGCCGTTTTTACCTGTCACCCATCTCCGGATATTCCTCATAAAGAGCGGTAATCTTTGTTCAGGCTCACTATTTATAATTAGATGCGGGTTTGTTATATATAGTTTTTATATATCTTAGTTAAAATTCTTTTTGAATGAAAACACACTTTCTGCTCACAATAGTGGCCTGTATAACTGTTTTAAGTGCCTGCAAGCAACAGCCGGGTAAAGACCTGCTGGAAACTGAAGACTTCCAGAAGCTGCTGCAGGAGAAATTTATCCAGGCCAAAAACGGGGATATCATCGAACTGCCGGAAGGAAATTTCCTGTTGTCCAAAACACTGGTGCTTGAAGGGCTGAATGACATCACTATCCGGGGAAGAGGAATGGACAAGACCGTACTTTCTTTCAAAGGGCAGGAAGAAGGTGCAGAAGGAATATACATCAGCAATGTAAAGAACATTACCCTGGAAGGATTCAGTATCCAGGATGCAAAGGGAGATAATATCAAGATCAAAGATGCTGAAGGCGTGGTGTTGCGCAAGATCAACAGCACATGGACCGGAGGAGCCAAAGAGACCAATGGAGCGTACGCACTTTACCCGGTAGAAAGCAGGGATGTGCTGGTGGAAGACTGCGAGGTCAGTTATGCTTCAGATGCAGGAATTTATGTAGGGCAATCCACGAATGTAGTGGTAAGAAGGTGTTATGCGCACCATAATGTTGCCGGTATAGAAATAGAGAACTGCATCAACTCCGATGTATACGAAAATAAATCCATCAGCAACACCGGCGGTATCCTGGTTTTTGACCTGCCTAATCTGCCGCAGGCCAACGGAAGAAATGCCCGCATATTCAATAATGAGATCCGGGAAAATAATCACAAAAACTTCGCAGCGCCGGGCAATATCGTAGCCATTGTTCCGCCGGGCTCAGGCGTTATTGTCCTGGCAACCGACAGCGTGGATATTTTCAATAACCAGATCATTGATCATAAATCCATAGGGGTAACGGTAGCAAGCTACCAGATTACCCAGAAACCTATAGAAGATTCCGCTTACGGCCCTTATTCCAGTACCATCTATATCCGGGATAATACCATTAAGTCCAGCAAACTCATAGTGGATATGTCTACAGACCTGGGTAAGATGCTCTTTGCTACTTACAGAAAACCAATGGACATCGTCTATGACGGTTTCATGGATCAGTCATTCCTGGATGAAAATGGTGCAGTCCGGGAAGACAAAAGAATCTGTATCCGGAATAATGGGGATGACATCAGGTTTGGCAACCTCCACGCGGCAAAAGCCAAGGGAATCACGGACATCATCAAGATCGCCGATACGGACATCACTCCTTTCGACTGTGCACATAATGGTATAACAGGCAGAAAAACACCTGTAAAGTAGTCATGAAATCCTGGGCGATCCTTCTCTTCTCTGTACTGACGGCCTGTAAAAGCTCAACGGATGTCAATGTGCCTGTACACAAAGATCCGTTCAGTAAGCTATCCGAATACCGGCTGTTCAAAGGTGAAATGGCCCGGCTCGACCCTAATGACAGGGTGTTGCCGTATGACCTGAACTCAGCACTGTTTACGGATTACGCCCATAAAGCCAGGTTTGTATGGATGCCGGAAGGAAAAGCAGCTCAATTCTCTGAAAACGATGTGCTCGATTTTCCGGTGGGCACGGTATTGGTCAAAAACTTCTTTTATGAACTGGACGAAAGGAGTCCTGACAAAGGCAGAAAGATCATAGAAACCCGCCTGCTGATCAGGAAGGAAAAAGAATGGGAAGCCAATACCTACGTCTGGAATGACGCGCAAACCGAAGCTTTCCTGGAAATTGCAGGCGAATCCGTTCCGGTCAGCTTCACCAACCTGCACGGAGAACAGCTGACATTCAAATATGCCGTCCCTAATAAAAACCAGTGTAAAAGTTGTCACAACTCAGGCAATGTGCTGATACCTATCGGACCTAAAGTCCGGAATATCAACAAGCTATATGCTTATGGAGAAGGCAGCCAAAACCAGCTGGATAAATGGACCGAAATGGGTTACCTGGAAGGATATACACCTTCCGGCGCGACTCCGAAAATGGCCGTCTGGGATGATCCCAATTCAGGCAATATCGAGGCAAGAGCGAAAGCCTACCTGGAGATCAACTGCGGACATTGCCACACAGAGAAAGGTCCCGCTAATACATCCGGCCTGTTCCTGACTACACTGAATACAGATCTGACCCGCTGGGGGATCTGCAAATCACCTGTAGCGGCCGGCCGAGGTTCCGGTGGCAGATCCGTAGACATCATGCCCGGTCACCCGGATGCATCCATCCTGCTTTTCAGAATGGACTCAGATGACCCGGGAATCATGATGCCGGAGCTGGGAAGAAAACTCATACACAAGGAAGCTGTCCAGCTGATCCGGGAATGGATTGCCGGTATGGAAGAGCATAAATGCGGATTTCAGTAATAGTTACCGAACCATCTTGCCCGCAATCCGTTCCGGTAAACGCTGGTACCTCCGGAGCCGACCACCTGGCCGTCAACATAGTATGTAAGCACTACCGCACCATCATCTATCAGACCGTCAGAAGTCTTTTTCCGCACCAGAATACGATACTGCCGGCTGTTTATTCTTATATGAGATCGCATATGCTCAGAGAATCCGGAAGAAGGCCTTCAGTCCCAGACGGTCTTAGTAAAGGAATTTCTGTTTACTTGAGACTTCAATTTCCGCATAAAACATATAAACTTTAACAGATAAGTATATTTTTTTACTTTTACTATAAAAGTATTTTTAAAGTGAAATGTTTCTATACGCTGCTATTTACACTTATAGCTTCCACTCAGCTCTTCGCTGAAAATTGGGTAAAATATGAGGTATCTGTAAAAGATATGATCATCCCTCTTGGGAATTGTTATAAGCTATCCAATCAATTGATAGACTCTGTGGACCTGGATTGTACATCTTCTATCACAGCAATTGAGTTTGCTTTACAGAAGAACACCATTTTACAGGAAAACGAGATTGAAGAAATTCTCAAATATTATCCTAATCTGAAGACTATTACATTTCAATTTAATTCTTACTTAGATACACTCTTTGTCATTAAGCTCCCTGACGCAGTCAAACAGGTCAATATCAGTAATATACAAAAAAAACATGCATTTATATCACTAAGCGGCAGTAACATAGATTCTATCCGCATCAGTACTAATAGCAGAGATCTTTCGCTTCACGATCTACCGGAAAATCTGAAGTATCTTTTTATTAATAATGCCTCTTTCTCAACAGGGTGGGCGCCAGACACTTTTAACATCCATATCTCTCAGTGGCCAGGCAGCTTGGTAACTTTTTTAACAGAAAGAACGATGGCATTCTGCAATGATATTTTACCGGCCGGTTTACAAAATTTCGGAACCAGGTATACTTTAGAGAATAAAGCATTTATAGACCAGCTGCTAAACAAGAATAAAAATCTCCCCAACTTCAATCTCCTGACCTTATATTCAAACAATGATGAAGATCTATATGATCTAAGTACCATTAATCATATTAAAAGATTATGCCTTACCATTCCCTCCAATCACATTCTAAGTGACGGACTTTTCGGAATCGAGATCTTACCCGAGAACCTCGTCTATATCAAATTTGACAGGATTATTACTTACTATGAGATGAAGTTCCCTTCTACAGTACGAACAGTACATTATGAAGGTTATGAAGATTCAAAATATATCAAAAATCACCCTCTTTCTTTAGATACATTTATTGTAACAAATACGGGGTCTGTTACTTTACCGCCTTTACCTCCGGACCTTAAGTATTTGCGTCTTTTCAATCATCCTAAACTGACATGTCTTCCAAGTCTTCCTAACACCTTAAGAAAATTTGACAGAGATCAGCTCGGTGTACAATGCCTACCTAATGAAACACCCTGGGTAAAAGCTTCCGAAGAATGGCCATTATGTACAGATGCCAGCAAAATCTGTAACACTTTGAATCAAATGTTAATCTCAGGAACAGCGTATATTGATGTTAATCAGAATAATATCATTGATACGGAAGATATAATTGCCGAAGATATTGTCGTGAAAGCGAACGGGGAATATTCCTCTACTTTTAAAGATGGAAAATACCATTTAATCATCCATGAACCGGGGACATATTCGCTGGAATTATCCGCTAATTATGACAATGTTTTAGAAATTTTTCCAACCAAACCGCAGGCTACAGTCAATGCGGCTCAACCAAATGACACTATCAATTTTTTAATCCGGATAAAACCTGAAATTGATCTGGAAATCATAGGAACAAACAGTGTTGCGAGACCGGGAATGAGAACACATTTATCTGTTTTTCTGAAAAACAGGAATATCTTGCCTGCACAAAATAGTATTGTAAAAATCTTAGCACCTTCGGCTTGGGTAAAAGATAATATATCACCTGCCGGTTATATAATTGCTAATGACACTATCATCTGGAACAATATTTCTGTTTCGAGTCTGGGATCCGAACATTTTAGTTTATCCGGTACTTTACCAGCTACAGCTACTATCCTCGGAGATCCATATCAGTATGAAATGTGGGTAGAAAATGAAGGCGATATCGCTACGAACAATAACTATTATAAAATTACGGATACCATTCGGGGTAGTTATGATCCTAACGACAAAATCGTCAATCATTCTACACTCACACCTGAACTATCCAATTCCAAAGAACTCATTTATACCATACGTTTCCAGAATACAGGGACTGATACCGCCTTCAAAGTCGTTGTCATCGATACCATCACGGGAAATTTAGACCCGGCAAGCATCAGAGTAATCGGTGCCAGCCACGATTACACATGGGATTATACCGGACAAGGTATTGCCACTTTCATCTTCGAGAATATCCTGTTACCTGACAGCAACGTAAATGAACCCGAATCACACGGATTTATAACTTTAGCTTTAAAACCAACTAAAAATTTAGCCGCAGGTGACAGCATATATAACAGGGCTGGCATCTACTTCGACTTCAATGAGCCGATCATTACCAATCACGCAAATACAAAGATCGCAATCAGCACTCCTGTGTACACTAATACCTCTACACCTCTATCCATTTATCCCAACCCGGCAAAAAGCCAGGTACATATAAAATGGAGTGTTACTGAACCTGCAATCCTGAGATTGTCTGATATCTCAGGGAAAATCATTAGGACAGAAAAATTGATCAATGGAATGACTGATATTAATATTGACCACCTGCCGAAAGGCTTATACATCATACAACTTCAAGCTGGTCAAAATCTGGCTACAGGTAAGTTAGTTGTACAATAGAAAGATTATCTTTTGATAGAAGGGCTGCCATCTTTATGAGATGGCACCTTTTTTATACTGTATAAATTCATATACTCAGAAAATTCTCCAGGATCCTGCTGCCTACACCGGCACTTTTTTCCGGGTGAAACTGGCAGGAATAGTAATTATCCCGCTGTAAAGAAGCAGCATAAGGATGAATATAATCGCAGGTCGCTACTGTATCCGGGCCTACTTCCACATAATAGCTGTGTACGAAATACACATAACTATTCTCATCAATACCTTTATACAGCTTACCTTTCAGGTTGTAAATGCTGTTCCAGCCGATGTGCGGTACTTTCAATCCTGTATCTCCGGATTGGAAACGTTTTACCTTTTCGTCAAAGATATTCAGACATTCCACATCTCCTTCTTCGGAATGCGCGCACATCAATTGCTGACCCAGGCAGATACCCAGAAAAGGTTGTGTAATGCTCTTCAGAACCTTATCCAGCTCCCGTTCCCTGAGATATTTCATAGCACTCTTAGCCTCTCCTACTCCGGGAAAGATCACCTTGTCCGCCTTCAATATAGCTTCAGGATCGTCAGTGATCTGCGCAGCAATACCTAACCGGTTCAGCGCGTCATCCACACTGCGGATATTGCCCCCGTTGTATTTGACAATGACTATATTTTGTTTCATTTGTTATTTAGCTTTTCAGACCTCGGGCGACAGACCACCGTATTCGCCGGTCACAGTTGTTTTCGACAAACTGCTCATTGACTTCCATCGATATATCGCCACATTAATTTATTCATTTTCACATTGGCTCATCCTCACATTAGCTCATTAAATATGTCTACCGGAGGAATAATCCCGGCTTGCATGAAGGATACGGACAATACGAATACAGCTCTTCATAATACGGTAGAAAACAACGTGGCTCTCTTTTACAATACTCCTGAGTTCTGACCTTATTTCGTTACGCTCTCTGCCAAGAAAGAAGCCGGAAAACATCTTCAAAATCGCTTACATAGCCGACTGCCTGCTCAATACCAAATTTTTCAGCAGTATAATCGAATATCTCCTCAAGATCCTTATCAGCTTCCCGGGAAAGTTCGTATGGAAGATAATTCTTCACCATTTCCAAGAACTACCCGGACACCTTAGCTGATACGATATCACTGACACTACGTTTACTCGCGTGACCTTCCCAGCCTTTATTGATTTCTGAACGCAATTCTTCTAATATTTTATTGCGGTACACTTCATGTAAGCGTAATGCGTCTCTTACCACTTCACTCGCATTTTGATAGTCTCCGGAAGCCAATTGTGCCTGGATATATTTCTCCTGTTTTTCAGTAAAACTAATATTCATGACTAGAGCCTTTTATCAAAAATAGGACAAATGTCTATATTTAGCAAATATGGACAATATACAATAGCCGTTGAGCTCACCGGCATATAGCCACATCAGATATCATTCCGATTCCGATAATCATCGGAAAATTTTCCATCATCTTATACTTGCCACAAACTCCTGTACAGCTTCTGTCAACCGGTCTGCATTCGCTTCCACATGCTTCACAAAGGCAGTCCCGATGATCGCGCCATCCAGATATTTACAGGCGATATCAAAAGTAGCTTTATCCCGGATACCGAAACCGACCAGCGCCGGATTTTTCAGTTGCAGATCCCGAACTCTGGAAAAATAGGTTTTCTGCCCGGTCTCAAAATCTACATGCCCGCCCGTGATCGTATTGGTCGACACTACGTAAATAAACCCTTTGCTGATGCTGTCGATCTCCCGGATACGCCCGTCTGTAGTTTGCGGAGTCACAAGAAAAATATTGGCCAGACCTTTCTCTTCAAACTTAGCCTGGTATTCTTCTACAAACTCCTGTACCGGAAGGTCCGGCAGGATCAATCCGTCAATACCGGCAACGGAGGCTTCCTCCAGGAACTTATCAAAACCGTATTGCAAAGGAGGATTCAGGTAACCCATCAGCACCAGCGGAATACTCACCTTCCTACGGATATCCTTAAGCTGCTCCATCAGCAACCGGATCGTCATTCCGTTACCGATAGCTACGTTATTGCTGTGCTGGATCACCGGTCCGTCTGCCGTAGGATCGGAAAAAGGCATACCGATCTCCACCAGATCCGCACCGGCAGCTTCCAAAGCCACCAATATCTCCGGCAGACTGTCTATATTCGGGAAACCGGCAGTAATGAAAATACTGAGGACATTCCCTTTCTTTTGCTCAAAAAGCTGTTGAATTCTGTTCATGATCTGTTTAACTGCCAGACAGGCAGGAAAAAGTTTGATTAAATATCCAATTCTCTGATATAAGTATCCAGGTCTTTATCACCACGGCCCGAGAGGCTGACCACTACGACAGACCCTTCCGGCGCTTTCAGCTCCTTCAGCTTGGCCAGCGCATGGGCTGATTCCAGCGCAGGAATAATGCCTTCTGTACGGCTCAGCTCCATGACCGCTTCCAGTGCTTCCCGGTCCGTAGCATACATGAACTCTCCCCGACCAGATTCAAATAACCAGGCATGAATAGGTCCGATACCCGGATAATCCAGGCCGGCAGAGATAGAATGCGGCTCTACCACCTGACCATCCTCGGTCTGCATAAAGAGCGTTTTGCTACCGTGCAGGACTCCCGGCTTGCCTAATGCCGTTGTAGCTGCGGACAGACCGGAATGTACGCCATGTCCCGCAGCTTCGACCGCCACCAGGTGTACGGAAGGCTCATTCAGGAAATGATAGAAAGCACCGGCAGCATTACTTCCACCACCGACGCAGGCAACCACATAATCCGGTGTTTCCCGGCCTTCCTTCTCTTTCAGCTGCCAGCGGATCTCTTCACTGATCACTGACTGGAAACGGGCCACCATATCCGGGAACGGATGCGGGCCTACTACGGAACCGATAATATAATGTGTATCCTCCGGATTGCTGATCCAATCGCGCATGGCTTCATTCGTGGCATCTTTCAGCGTTTTGCTGCCGCTGACAGCCGGTCTTACCTCCGCTCCCAGCATTCTCATCCGCTTGACATTCGGCGCCTGGCGGGCAATATCCACCTCACCCATGTACACCACGCACTGAAGATTCATGAGTGCGCAGACGGTAGCGGTAGCTACACCGTGCTGACCGGCACCTGTTTCCGCTATGATACGGGTTTTACCTAAGCGCTTAGCCAGCAGGATCTGCCCGATCGTGTTGTTCACCTTATGCGCACCGGTATGACAAAGGTCTTCCCTTTTCAGGTATATCTTATACCCGTACTTCTCTGAAAGCCTCTTGGCATGATAGAGCGGAGTCGGTCTGCCCACATAATCCCTGAGCAGCTGTTGCATTTCCGCCTGGAAATCAGGACTGTAAATGATATCCAGGTACTTCTGCTGAAGCTCTTCCACATTCCGGCGCAACATTTCTGGTATAAACGCCCCGCCATACGGCCCGTAATATCCTCTATTATCGACTTGGTAAGTCATGATCGTTTCTATTCCGTTTAAAAATTTAAAACACAGGGGTTCTCTATATGCATAGAGACCGGGCTTTCGCCTTGTAGTCCTTGCGCCAATAGCAATCGGCGCTTCGGCGCTACCGGCTCTATCCCTACCCCGGGGTAGCTCGTTGTAAAAACTTCAGCCTGTCCTGGATATTCTCACTTGCCACCCATTCCCGGCAAAGGTACTGAACATTGGGGTCTTCAAAGCAGAATGAATACATAGTTCTCTCATTTAATTTTATCCAGATCTCCAATACCTAACACTGTTATGTTACTCCTTCTCTGAAATTCATTACCCCCAAAGATCAAATAACATGCTACCGTTCCACTCAACTTCGCAAAATCATTCAGTGCTTTAAAAAAGTCAGGATGAATGGTTTTTCCAGACTTGATTTCCAAGGCTTTGAGCACTGTGCCCTGCTCTATTAACAAATCTATTTCCCGGCCTGAGACATCTCTCCAGAAATAAAAATCGCCATAAATACTTTTATTGGCTCTATTTTCAGCATTTCCAGAATCACCAGATTTTCAAACAGCTGACCTTTTGCGAAATGAATATTCAGTTCATCTACAGTACGGATATTCAGCAGCGTAGCCAATAATCCCGTATCATAAAAATAGACTTTCGGAGTTTTGACAATTCTTTTGTTGAAGTTCTGGTAGTATGGCCACAACCGGAAAGCAATGAATGATATTTCCAGCAAAGTCATCCATGACTCTACTGTTTTATTATCTATTCCCAGCTCTACACTTAAGCTTCTTTGATTAAAAAGTTGCCCCGTTCTACGCGCCAGACGCTGTAAAAATTTCTGAAATAAACCCAGGTTAGTAATATTCTTAATCAGTCGTACATCTCTTTCGATATATGTCCTGAGATAGTTTTCATAATACTCCCCAGGTTCTATCTGTTGTTTCCACTTTCTTGGATAGCTTCCCGCTATCAGATATTCCTCCCAGGAATTAACGACATATTCACTTTGCTTTATTTCCTGCAAAGAGAACGGTAATAAGTTAAACAATGCCACCCTGCCCGCCAGAGATTGAGATATCTGCTCCATCATCAGAAAATCCTGAGAGCCTGTAATGATATACTCGCCATTACGCTGCCGTTCGTCAGTATAGAGCTGTAAATAAGAAAACAGCGCCGGAACATACTGTATTTCGTCAATGATGACACCTTTCTGATATGTTTCTAAGAAACTCTTCGGATCTTCCCGGGCAAACTCACGCAAAGAAATATCCTCCAGGTTGGCATACTGATAACCTGGGCACAGCATTTTAGCAAAGGTAGTCTTACCCGATTGCCTCGGCCCGGTAATAGCTACTATAGGATACTTCCCTAAAGCTATCTTCACAGTATCTGCTAAACACCTATTTACCACAATATTCAGTTTTCGTAAAATCAGGAATTAAATTCCTAATTATCCTAAAAATCATATTCATCAGAATATCTCAAATCCAACTATAATTCAGAAAACCTACAACATGGTATTTAGTTTTTCAAAATGGCAGTGAATATTAGCAAGTTAGCATCAGCTCAACCTTAAAAAACTAAAGGCTTCAGTTACATAAATTTTCCACCTTGTGTACTTTACATCGCGTCAGCGACATATTGACCAATCAACCCGTTTTCACCAACCTCACCGCTTCTTTCACCTTCCCGATATCTTTCAGTCCCGGCTCCGTTTCCAGCCTGCTGTTCATGTCTATGGCATGCAGGAACGGCAGCTCCATAGCGAGCAGCCGGGTCACATTTTCCAGGCTTACACCGCCACCGATAAAGACAGGCGTATCGTAAGGATATTGAGTCAGCAAGCTCCAGTTAAAAGATATTCCGGAACCACCATGATCCGGCGTTTTAGTATCAAAAAGAAAAAAATCCACCTTGCCCAGATACGGATCCAGCACCGAAAAGTCAAAATCCTCACCTACACCGAATACCTTGAGCACCTGGTAACCCTGACCGCGGAGCGCTTCACATTGCTCAGGCGTTTCCTTACCGTGCAGCTGCACGGCCTGTAAACGATAAGCTTCAGCTATACGCTGAATCGTTTCAGTACTTTCATTGACAAACACGCCAACCTTCACTATATGGCCGGGAAGATCCGGCAATGCTCCGACCGGCAAAGTGTCCGCAGCATACCGGGGAGATCCCGGAAAAAAGATCATCCCTACGTAGTCTGCACCTGCTGCTGCAACCGCTGAAAGGTTATTGCTTTGCTTCAGCCCGCAAACCTTGATTCTGACGGAGTTTTTCTTGTTGTTGCTCAACGAATTTCTTTTCTTGCTTGCGTTTGTAAATATTGACCAGCATGCGTTTCAGCGGCGGGCCGTATTTCTTTCGGTCTGTTTTTCCATTGCGGATGTTGTTGAAAAAATACTTGGTATCCATCACAGCAAACAGCGCGCAGGTATTATGATCGAATACATCGCTTACTTTCTGCAGCCGGATATCCCTGGCGCCATGCCTGGTCATCCATTCATAAGCGACCTCTGAGTTTTTGTAGTAGACCTGTTCATCTCCCCGGCAATGGCAGAGCAACACAGGCGCTTCGGGAACCCACTCATACAGGTTATTTTCTTTGATCTTGGAGATCATCGGTATTTCCTCATTGGCTCTGAAGGCAGCCACCAGGTCCGGCTGCAACATTTCCGAAGGTATTTCCGGCAGGACCTTATTGAACTCACCATAGGTTCTTGTCCCTTCAAGGTATTTAGGGATGATCGTATCATAAGGCGATCTGAACACCTCGTAAATATCTCCGTCCCAGGCCTGGTAGGCGTGCTGGTAAGAGACCAGCAGGTATGGCAGGTAAAACGGTTGTGTGTACGGCTTGAACATCACTTCCGCCTGCACGCCGCTCATATCATAGGCACCGGACATCGGAGAAGAGGCTACTACTTTATAACGCGGGTCATTCAGCTCCTGGATGTATTTATGTGCAGCCATGGTAGCGTGTCCGCCCTGGGAATATCCTGTCAGGTAAAGATCCGGCTGATGCTCTACATTAATGATCTCATTAAGCTCTTCAATGGCGTACAGCATATAGATGGTGCTCATCGCTTCCGACCAGGCATGCTGGTATAAGTGCACCTTATCTCCTTCACCGATACCGTAATAATCCGGCATGAGGGTGATATACCCATCTGCAGCCAGTCCGAAAGAAATGCCCTGCTGGGCTGATCTGTCAAAGCTCTCCCGCTGGCGCTCCAACTGTGTTCCATGATGATAAACCGCTACCGGTAATTTTTCTCCCGGTTTAGCTTTAGGAACGAAGTATAAGCCACTGGCTCTGATCATTGTTCCATCCACCCAGGGTGCCATATAGACGATCTCATAAATATCCACACCATACCGCACGGGTGCAATGAATTTTGGGATACCTTTTTCTTTCCATAAAGCGGCTACACCTTTCTTGTCGTAAGACCTGAAAAGCTTATAGCTGACAAGCTTACCTTCATTCTGAAAATCAGCAGGCGGGGTTGCGGATACCATTAATGTTCCGCAGAGCAATAAGAGGGTTAATATCTTTCTCATAATAGTTAAATGTCCTGGATCAGTCTGTACACAATTTATTACCTGCCGCAACTTACTGCTGTGCTTCGGCTCTCAATTCAGTTTGACGGAGTTGTTCTCTACGTTTCTCGATAGCTTCTTTTTCCTTCTTCCGTTTGTATATGCCCACCAGCTTGCGCTTGAGCAATGGACCGGATGTCTTATGAAGCCGGCCGGTCCGGATATTATTGAAGAAAAATTTCATTTCCATCACGGAAAACAGCGCACATTGGGTATGACCAAAATAATTGCTGATATTCTTCTTGCGTACATCCGGTGCACCATTCTGCTTCATCCAGTCATATGCCACCTCAGAATTTTTGTATGTCACCTGTTCATCCCCTTCGCAATAGCACAGGAGTGTCGGAGCTTCAGGCACCCACTGATAGAGGTTATTGTTCTCTATCTTTTTGGCCAGTACAAAATCCGGATCGTTCTTAAATGCATCCAGGAATTCCGGCTTCAGCACTTCGGCAGGTACTTCCGGCAAGACTTTATTAAATGCGCCTGCTTTCGCATTTCCGTCCATGAAGGCAGGTATGATCGTGTCATAAGGCTCTCTGAACACCTCATAAATGTCACCATCCCACATGTTATAAGCCTCCTGGTAACTCACCAGGATATAGGGCAGGTAAAAAGGTTGCGGATAAGGTTCGAACATCACTTTAGCCTGTACGCCGCTCATGTCATAGGCACCGGACATCGGAGCAGAAGCGACCACCTGGTAATCCGGATCATTCATTTCCTGCAGGTATTTGTGTGCAGCCATAGTAGCATGTCCGCCTTGTGAATATCCTGTCAGGTAGATGTCCGGGGTACGGGAAATATTCAGCTCATCATTCAGCTGATCTACGGCAAAGAGCATATAGATCGTACTCATTGCTTCCGACCAGGCATGCTGATACAGATGCATTTTCTCGCCTTCCCCGATACCATAGTAGTCCGGCATCAAAGTGATGAAACCGTCAGCAGCAAGGCCAAAGGCAATCCCTTGCTGACCAGATCTGTCAAAGCTTTCCCGCTGGCGCTCCAATTGTGTTCCATGATGATACACCGCCACAGGAAGCTTTTCTCCGGGCTTAGCTTTCGGGACAAAATACAATCCACTGGCCTTGATCATCGTGCCATCTACCCAGGGAGCCATATAGACTACCTCATAGATATCTACACCGTATTTAACCGGGGCTATGAACTTCGGGATCTTCTTTTCCTTCCAGAGTTCACCTATCGCTTTCTTGTCATAAGACCGGAACAGCTTATAGCTGATGATCTTCCCCTCCTCTTCTTTAGGTTGCAGGGCAAAAAGGTTAAATGCGCAACTAAACAGCAGTACCGTTAAAAGTGCTTTCATACAGATCGGATAAAATTTTCACAAGCCAAGCCCGGATCCGGCTCTCTCATGAAATTCTCTCCAATCAGAAAACCATCGAATCCAGCACCACGAAAATAACTAATCATTTCTGGTGATGAAATACCACTTTCTGCTACTTTAACAATTTTAACATCTAACTTCTGTGCCATGCGCATCGACTGCTCCACATCTACCTCAAAGGTATTCAGATTGCGGTTATTGATACCCACCATTTCCACTTCGCTGTTCACGTGCCCCAGCTCTGCTTCACCGTGCAGTTCCAACAAAACCTCCAGTCCCAACTGATGAGCCACATCTGTCATGGAAGAGACCTCGCAGGGAGTCAGTATCGCTGCAATCAGCAAGATCACATCTGCGCCATGCGCCTTTGCCTCATACAACTGATAAGGATCCACCATAAAGTCCTTGCGCAGCAGAGGAATGTCTACGGCTTCTCTTACCCTCACCAGGTCATCCAGCGATCCCTTGAAAAAGCCTTCGTCTGTCAGCACCGAGCTTCCGGCTGCACCGGCCCTGACATACCCTTTGACGACGGCTACCGGATCTGCCGTCCGGTTGATCCATTTTTTCGATGGAGAATGCCTTTTAAACTCAGCAATGATCCCGGATGATCCCCGAGCTTTCAGGCGGTTCACGAGTGAGATCGTATCTCTGTTGAAGAGCGGCATTTCCTGCAGTTCCTGGATGCTGCGCTGTTGACGGGCCTGCCCGATCTCTGTTCTTTTTTGTTCTACGATCTTTTGTAAAATACTCATCACGCTGTTATTTCTATCAGTTTCTTTAATGATTGTTCTGCTCTTCCGCTATCCAGGCTTTCTGCTGCAGCGGCTATTCCGTCTTTAAAATCCCAGTTTTTATAGGTTGAGATCGCCAGCCCCGCATTAGCCAGAACGACACTTCGCTGTACTTCAGTGCCCTGTCCGCTGATCACTTTCAGAAAAATATCCGTTGCTTCCGCAATTGTATCTCCACCTGACAACTCAGCAGGTATAACCGGCTTCATCCCCAGATATGCAGGCGCTACCGTATGCTCTCCTTTATGGGAGAATGTCTTAAAATCTCCCGTCAGTGAGATCTCATCGTACCCATCCAGCGCATGCACTACTGCAAATCTTTCGGCAGTTTCCTGTAAAAGATAATAATATAACCGCGCGACTTCCAGGTTATATACACCTGCCACCTGTACTGCCGGGCGACAAGGATTGGATAAAGGTCCTAATATATTGAAGACCGTCTTCACCTGCATACCACGTCGCGCAGGTGCCACATGTTTCATTGCCGGGTGAAAAAGCGGCGCATGCAGAATGGCAATATTAGCTGCCTCCAGCTGCCGGTTTATGACAGAAACATCACTGGTAAATTTCACGCCCAGCGCTTCCAGGACATTAGAAGAGCCGCAATGAGAGGATACAGCATAGTTCCCATGCTTGGCCACCGGGATACCGGCTCCGGCCACTACAAAAGCCGATAAAGTAGATATGTTAAAGGTATCTTTTCCATCACCACCCGTTCCGCAGAGATCTATAGTTTCCACACCTTGTGTATCTACGGCCAGGCAGAGATCGAGCATTGCCCTTCTCAGACCGCGTAACTCATCCACACTGACCGGGCGCATATTGAGCGCCGAAAGAAAAGCGGTTATCTGCAGATCCGTGAATGCACCACTTCCGATCTCATTCATCAGGTTGTAGATAAAGTCTTCAGAAAGAATCTCTCCCGAATACAGCTGTTCCAATACTTTTTTCATGAAGGATTATTTCTGAGCATTTAACCAATTGTCCAATATCTTCATTCCGTGTTCTGTCATGATCGATTCCGGATGAAATTGTACCCCTCTCACATCATAAGTTTTGTGGCGAATGGCCTGAACGACCCCGCTTTCATCTGTCGCTGTCATTTCCAGGCAATCCGGCAGGTTCCTGATCGCCCAGGAGTGATACCTTCCGCTTTCAAATTCAGCAGGCACGCCTTCAAATAATACATCCGGTACTGTCACGATCGTCTTCCTGGACTTGCCATGCACCACCTGACCGATATTGTACAACTCGGCACCGAACACCTGACCGATGGCCTGGTGACCCAGGCAAACTCCCAGGATAGAACGGTCCGGCGCATACGCTCTGATCAGATCAAGCAGGATACCGGCCTCTTCGGGAAGACCCGGACCAGGCGACAAAACGATCTTTTCATACCGTCCTGCATCCTCCAGGGATATCTTATCATTGCGGAATACCTCCACCTCAGCGCCTAAAGCCTCTAAATAGTGCACTACGTTATAGGTAAACGAATCGTAGTTATCAAGCATTAAAACTTTCATGTCTTATAAGTTTTCAGCCACAATGATGGCTTTGTTGAGTGCCATTAATTTATTCTCTACTTCCTGCAGCTCACTCTGCGGATTAGAATCAGCAACAACCCCGGCACCGGCCTGGAAAGTCAGCTGGTTTTCCCTGCTCAGGAAGGAGCGGATCATGATCGCATGATTGTAGTTCCCGTCAAAATCCATGTGCCCGATCGCTCCGCCATAGAAGCATCGGTCAGTATTTTCCAGCTCGTCTATCAGTTCCATCGCCCTGTATTTAGGTGCTCCGCTCAGTGTTCCTGCAGGAAAAGTATCGCCTACCATTCTGAAGCGGGAGGCAGAAGGTGATAATTTTGCACTGACCTTGGACACCAGGTGAATCACGTGTGAGTAATACTGAACCTCGCGGTACACTTCTACTTTTACTTCTTTACCACAGCGGCTGAGGTCATTACGTGCCAGGTCTACCAGCATAATATGCTCTGCATTCTCTTTCGGATCTTCCGTTAACTGCTGAGCCAGTTCGGCATCCCGGGCATCATTTCCCGTCCTTCTGAAAGTACCTGCTATCGGATATATACTGACCTTATCCTCTTTGATCACCAATTGTGCTTCCGGCGAAGACCCGAAGATCCGGAATGAACCCAGGTCGAAATAGAACAAGTAAGGCGAAGGGTTTACAGAACGCAACGCACGATATACCTGGAAATCATCTCCTTTAAACTGCTGGCGGAACTGCCTGGACAATACGATCTGGAAAACATCACCTCCATGGCAATGCGATATCCCTTTGCGCACGATCTTCAGGAACTCTTCATCCGTATAATTGGTTTGTTTCTCTCCCGTTCTCTTAAAATCATACAGCGGCTGAGCTGGCTTCCTGACAGCGTGTACCAAGTGGTCCAATGCTTCCCTGTCCAGCATCTCATCATCGACCGTAGTAGCAATGATATTCAGCTGGTGATTCACATGATTATAGGCAATAATATACCTGTATACGTTATACAGCATTACCGGGATCTTTGTCTGGGGATGTCTCAGGGTAATATCCTCAGCCAGTTGTACAGCATCGTAGGCCATATAACCAAACAACCCCTTGTGAATGAAAGGAAACGTTTCCTCTGTAACCACCTTAAACCTGGCCATAAACTGATCTACCGACGGAACCATATTGGTGTGATCTACAACATGACGATAGGTGGTATCCGGTAATTTCGCATCGAACACGTTGTTCTCTACTTTAAAGCCTGCTATCGGCTGCACCGCTATATAAGAATAAGTGTGCTCGTTGCCATGGTAGTCCGAACTTTCCAGTAACAATGTTCCCGGGTAGCGGTCTCGCAACGACAGGTAGATACTTACCGGTGTAAGCGTATCTGCCAGCATTGCCGTATTGTGAATATGTAATTGATATATTTTCATTTCTCTGATTTCCGGTTAAAAAAATAGGCTCACCACTGGCGAGCCTACTCTTGTATATTATGGACACAACAATTTACAGCCCGCTTATTGAAGCAAGTGCCACCACCAGGCTGCGATTGTTGAGCTTTTCATAATCATGATCACAAATATAGCTTTTGTAAGAAAAATAAAAAGTAAAATTGTGACCCACACAATTTTTTAATATTACTCTTTGATACACCGGCAGGACATGCCGTATTTTTTAGATGCAGTTACAGGATTACCCATGTGTCCGTTATTAATATAAATATCTGTATAATAAGATGCTGAGACAGAATACGATTTATGTAGATACATATACATCCTTGTGCCCATTCCACCGAAACTACTGGATTCCCTCCATCCATTCGGCACCAGAGTAAGGCCGGTAGCGTTATTGCCATCATTGGGTAAAGTCCATAAATCAGTAGACTTAAGAACATACACATACGCCGTATTCTTATCAAAATTGGAACGCAGTCTTTCGAAATCTTCCAGAGTGGGTACCCGCCAGCCTGACGGGCATAGCTTTCCTGTCTCTATCGCATAAAAATTATACAGCTTACCATATCTGTATGCATTTGCAGGATCATTGTTATAGTAGCACCAGGCTCCGGTCGTTGCATTATTCCAGTCTGTTTGTCCTGTAAGATTAGGGATTGGCGTTCCATCATTATAAGTAGCGGTATTCAGGTTGGCGGCAATCCAGCACTGGTTTCCGATCTGCACCACAGGATAGATATTACCCTCTATATCTGTAACAGAAGCAGGACATGGCTCTAGCAAAGTCACCTTTACGATATCCGTACGGTATCCACAAGCTGTACTGACGGTCCACCTCAGCTCATATACTCCTTCCGTACCTGAAAAAAATGAAGCAGGATCCGCAATATCACTGAATGAGCCAGAACCTCCGGAATAGATACTCCATTCACCTGTTCCTTCATAAGGAGTATTTGCCTGCAGCTGTACAGAAAAGGCTCTTACGACCGTATCCTTTCCGGCATCTGCCGGAGAAGGCTGCGGATAACAATTCAGATCCGCACAGGCGTCTTTCCATTCTATGCCGTTGAAGTAGTTCAGACATTTGCTATCCAGATTATAGATCATCAGCCCTTCCGCAGGATCCGTGATCGCATCCCGTTGTCCGGTAGTGAGTCTCGGCAGCAACATCCCTTTATTTTGAGAATGAATGTCCAGGATCGCAGAAGGATCGGGCGTTCTTCCATCTTCATTAATACCTATACTTTGAGCATTCGCTAAGGATGTAAGAACACTGACCAATAACAGAATAACAAGCTTTAACATGACAGCCAACCGACAGATTATATAATATTAAATCTAATATAGAAATAAAGTCAGCTTCTACCAATTCAAAGATCAAAAAGAAGCCGACATCACTCATTAACGTATCACAAGATCAGTACATAAGGATATAAAACAAAGCATTACAATTTGTATAACATCTATTTATAAAAACAAATATTCAATATCAATAATACATTTGCAACAACTTGAGTTTTAACTTTGAAAAAATCAATAATATGAGATACGGCCGTCCACTGAACTTTCTTTTTTTCTTTTTCCTTATATGCTTATGCTCGTCCTGTGCCAAAGATGCATCCACCGACCCTACGATTCCTACAGACAAGATCACTATAGCCATTACAAATACCAGCCCGGAAGAAACCTTTGCGGAAATACAGTTTCACTACCAGGCAGACTCCTTAACGCCTGTCAGAGAAATAGGTATCTGCTGGAGTGAGCAGAAAGCCCCTACCATCGACAATAAAAAGGCAGTGATCTCAAACCCTGTATCCGGCGAATATTCAGTTAAGATGACTGCTCTCAAACCTAATACCAGGTATTATGTCAGAGCGTATGCTTTCAAACAGGATCAGCGCATTGTATTCAGCAAAGAAGTAACAGTCATTACAAAAGGAGACACAACCATCCCACCTGTGCCTGCACAAGATTACTATATCGACTTCTTTCTGAATGGCGTACCCAAAAAGATTATCTCAGATACCATTCAGCCATATATATATTACGACCGGGTAGAATCTGCACTCGGACTGTTCGGATTGAATGGTATAGCCATTTTTCCTAAATCCGGCACGTTTAAAAGTGAAGCTGAATTTTTATCCTTACTGAACCAGAAATTACCTCTGATAAATGAAACGCAGGCCATCCCTGTAGCTGCTCCGGCCGCAGCAGAAATATACTATATCTCTAATTACTGGGAATTAGAGATAACCAGCACGCAATACACAACGGGCAATACCTATCCGGATCATTATTTCATGATCACCGGGATGACTTTCCTGGAAAAGGATCAGGATGATCCGTCGGGAACTGTCTATACATATGATATCCAGGGAGAATTTAACGGAAACGGAAGAAGCTGGACCAGTACGGTCGACCAAAGGATGGAGAATGGGAGATTCAGTATGAAAATCAGCTTTATTGTAGAATAAGTACTGACCTATGTTCAAAAGAGAAGGTTTAAAGTGTCCTTCTTGTGTTTTCAAGACAAAGCGATTATTGTATCGCCATTAAAATTATAACACCTCTTAACGTTGACACAAAGTGAGATTCACCGGAAGTGATTAATTTGGTATCATGAATATCGGCATCGTTTGTTATCCCACCTTCGGAGGAAGTGGTGTGATAGCTACGGAACTCGGAAAAGGTCTGGCTAACCATGGTCACAAGGTCCACTTTATTACTTACCAGCAACCGGCCAGACTGGATTCCTTCCATGAGAACATCTTCTATCACGAGGTACGGCCGGCAGAATACCCATTGTTTGAGTATGCGCCTTACGGCACTGCCTTAGCCAGCCGGATCGTAGATGTCGCCAGCCATGAGCAGCTGGACCTGCTACATGTCCATTATGCTATCCCGCACGCCTCTGCAGCCTACCTGGCCAAGCAGATCCTGAAGACACAGGGAATTGCACTGCCGGTAGTGACCACGCTCCACGGTACAGATATTACGCTGGTAGGAAAAGATCCCATTTACGAGCCGGTTGTGACCTTCTCTATGAACCAGAGTGACGGTCTGACAGCGGTCTCACAAAGTCTCCGCCAGGATACCTACAAGCATTTCAACGTAGAGAAAGATATCGCCGTTATTCCCAACTTCGTCGACTTTGACCGGTTCAACAAACGCAACAAAGATCACTTTAAAAAAGCAATCGCACCTAACGGAGAACGGATATTGACGCATGTTTCCAATTTCAGGAAAGTGAAGCGCGTACAGGATGTCATTCATATGTTCTGCCGGGTATCCAAGGAAGTTCCCAGCAAGTTGCTCATGATTGGAGACGGTCCGGAACGGCAGATGGCAGAAACCCTTGCCCGCAGCTTATGCAACTGCAATACGGATGTGCGGTTCCTGGGCAAGCAGGAAGCGATCGAAGAAATTCTTTCTGTATCGGACCTGTTCATCATGCCTTCAGAGAGCGAAAGCTTCGGACTGGCCGCCTTAGAAGCCATGGCCTGTGAAGTTCCTGTGATTTCCTCCAATGCGGGCGGTATTCCTGAGGTCAATATCGATGGTGAAACAGGCTTTACCGTCAACGTCGGAGATGTGCAGGCACTCGCTGAAAAAGCTCTGATCCTGCTCAAAGATGAGGCACTCCTCCAACGGTTCAAACAACAGGCATTGCTTCAGGCTAAAAAATATGACCTGTCACTGATCCTGCCACAATACGAGCAATACTACCAGAAGATCATAGAAGCCTGTAAAACGGATATCAGGAACCTAGCTTCCCTAGCGCATTGAAGATCGTCTGCAGATCTGTAAACAAAGAATAGTCCTTGGCATAGAGATAATTCAGCCGGTTGACAAGGGTATGGCCGACTTCGTCCTTATTCACAGATAAGTTATCCAGCGGGCAAAGAACACCTTCTTTCAGAAGGGGCAGCTTCAATTGTTCTTCCTGATCGAACTTCTTACAATAGGATACCCAGGTCTTTTCCCCGACCAGCACCCTGAAGATATTGGGAAAGAAATTCACCTTATTCTTCTGGATCAGGAAAAGCAGCGGAGACAGCAGCAAGAAGATAACAGACATCACGATGTCCATGAACCGCTTCAGACGGATCAGGTAAGCTTTATTGATCCTGAAACCTATATCATAAGTCAGTAATTCGCCCGCGGTATCTTTGGAATTGCTGCCTATAATAGCCGTACTTTCTTCCGTAGCGATCTTAAAATCAATGTCCTTCCGGATGGAAGTGATCTGTGAGATGATCTCAAAGGAAGAAACATCCCGGGCACAAAAGATGATCTCATCTGTATCAGCGATCTCCAGGATCTCGTCAATATGCTCCAGTGTTCCCAGGCACCTGGAATCGGCCACATCTTTTTCAACGGGAGATATAAACCCGATATATTCTCTCCTTACGGAAATATCTTTCAGAAGATCGGTGACCCTTTGTGCCTCCGGGGCTGAACCCACAATGAGCAACTTCCTTTCGCTATAAAACAAATGCCGGGTTTTCCCCTTAACTAAAGCAACCAGGTAGCGCAACAGGCTCATTGCCGATGTACCTACCAGGAACCCAAATAAGATAATTCCCCTGGACGAGCGCAAGAAATCAGGAAAGAAGCCATACAAAGCACCGATCAGCAAGGTACCGATCAGCATTCCACCAAACAGGTTGAAAAGCCGGACAGGTTTATCGTAAGCACCAGACAGGTAGTTGCTCAGCATCCATATACTGATGTACAACGGAAAATTGACCAGCCAGAGGTTATCTGTAAATTTCAGTCCATCTTCCACCCTGACTACATGTTCCCAGAACCACATCCCGGAAAACAGCACACCGGTCAACACCAGCAAGTCTACCACCTGCCATCCGACCGACAGCCAGGCCCTCGATAAGAGCGCTACTCCCGCTCTGAAATATATCGCCAGCTGTAAAAGGAAGATATACCACCCGCCACTTCTGTCGCGGATATGTTTCCTGGCAAAAATGATCATGGCCTGGTAAAAGACCCGAACATAATTCAGGCTTCCCTTCTTTGTGCTCTCTCCCTTAAAATGGATGATCGGGGCATGCGGATAATAATAATTCTTATACCCGCCCAATGTAATCCGGTAAGACAGGTCTATATCTTCTCCGTACATGAAGTAATCTTCATCCAGCAGGCCTACTTTATCCAGTACAGACCTCCGCATCAGCATAAATGCTCCGGACAGGACATCTACCTCATGAATGCGATCCGGATCCAGGAAGCCGAGATGATATCTGCCGAAGACCTTAGATTTAGGAAAAAGCCTGGACAATCCGGACATTTTATAAAAGGCCACTTCAGGTGAAGGAAAGCCTCTCTTCGATTCCGGAAGAAAGATGCCCTGGCCATCAAACATCTTTACGCCCAGTGCGCCGGCATCAGGATGCTGATCCATAAAATCCACCACCTGCTGCAGGGTATCTTCCCGGATAATGGTGTCCGGATTCAGTAACAAAACGTACTCTGCTTTACTTTCTCTTATCGCCAGGTTATTTCCCCTGGAAAAGCCCAGGTTCTCCGGGCTGGCTATCAGGCGGACCTGCGGAAAACTTTCCTCCACCATGGCAACGGAACCGTCTACGGAACCATTGTCTACTACAAATACCTCATAATCAAAATTAACCTCGGATTTAAATACAGCATGTAAGGCCTGGTGCAGGAAATACTTGACGTTATAATTGACTATGATGACAGATAACTTCATTATTTCTGGCCGGACATGTAATTTTCATAAGGTCGCCTGCTTTGAATAGAACGGGCCAGTGTTACTTCATCTACGAATTCCAGTTCCCCGCCAAAGGCCACCCCTCTTGCCAGTGTAGTCACTTCTACAGGATACGCCGACAACTTCCTGGACAGGTAAAACAATGTCGTATCGCCTTCTATGGTCGGGTTAAGCGCCATCATCACTTCCTTAACAGTTCCCGCATTCAATCTTTGTAAAAGTTCCGCGATCTTCAGCTTTTCCGGTCCTATTCCATCCAGGGGAGATATTAACCCTCCCAATATGTGATAAACGCCCCGATATTGTCCCGTATTTTCTATTGCCAGAATATCCCTGAAATTTTCTACCACGCAGACCAGTCCCTGATCCCGTCCGGGATCTTCACAAATGCTGCACAGCACATCATCCGATACATTTCCGCACTGGCTACAGTACCTGATCTCCGTACGCATTCTGAAGATCGCCTCCGATATCTGCCGGGTCGTTCCCTCCTCTTCCTGCAGAAGATGAACAACCAGCCGTAAAGCGGTTTTCTTACCGATCCCGGGCAAGCTGGCAAAAGCCTGTACTGCATTTTCAATCAGTCTGGAAGGGTACTCCATATTTTGCAAATGTAATGAAATGAGGGCAGAGCAAAGCTGTTAAAATTCAGAAGAAAAAGGTGCGATCATTAAACAAACCGGCTTCATTCTCCGTACCTTAATAAGGTAACTGTCCTGACAGTATCATTTCCGATTCATTGTTCACTGCCTAAAGACACTGATATGCTAAAAATTATACCTGTATTGCTCGTTTCTGCCATGATACCTGGTTTTCAATCAGATGCAGAGATACATGAATCACCTGTAACAGCTCCTGATTCAATAATTTTAGCAGAAGAAACGGCAGTTCCCTGCCTGATCAGTAATGAGGACGATACCTATAGCCTGATGCAGATATACGCTACCAACTACATTACAGAAGGGCTCTCTTATTCCAATGAAGATCTTGAATTGTTTGACAGGGAGGACAGGGTTGAAAGTGATATCAATGCATTCGACCATGATGGAAAGTATTTTACCGGTACCATCATTTTCCAGGACGGTTGCGGCTCAGGGACAATTTCCGATGAATGGGACAATAACATCGCTATAGATGTGATCTTTAAAGAAGAAGGTCAGATCCTGACTGCCGACCAGGATGGCCGCTTATACCAGATAGAGCTGCTCAACTACAGGGTGATCGATCCTGTACCCGGTGAATAATGATGTCCCGGCAGATGAACTTTTACATTATATCTTTTAACGGAGGACGGGTTTCGGGGAATGTAGTTTTTGCTATATTGCCGCCCGATGAGGACAGCCATTTACCTGATTTGCCTGATACTGTTCGGAGCCTGCAAATCCGAAGAAACCAGTTCAACTGTTGTTGTAGACAACCTCGACTATTTTCAACAATTCTCTGCTTCTTGCGAAGTATGGCTGGAAAACCAGTTCGGTTGTTCTGACAGCAATTGTTTCAGCAGCGCTTCCGTAGAGATCGTAGGTATTGACACTTCGAATCCGCAACAATACAAGGTATACGCCTGGGCATGGTCACAGTTATTCATTAAAAAAGACGGGCAATATTATGCGGGACAGAAGAAGCTGCTGATCTCCAGGTTTACAGTGGATGCCATTTCCAGGGATCATCCTGTACTGAAAGCTTATTTCCCGGATGAAGAGCAACCTATCCAGGAGCAACTGGAACAGCAGCAATTCCCTGAAACACTGATCGACGAATATTTTACCAACCAATCTGAACAGATAGAGCGGTTAAGGATCCAATCGCTTTCAGAAAAAGCCAATGATAAATTCAGGCTATACCTGGATAATGCCTATATTCCGGTTAAACTTCCGGCCGACACCACTGCTAAAGATTCTATCTGATCCAAATAAAAAGCCGGACAATGTCCGGCCGTTATTGCTGCTTAAGTTCCGGTTATGCCGGATATTCATGCGGTAATTCTATATTGACGGCTTCCTGCCATGGCAAACCGAATTTACCGATCTGCGCCATGAACGGATCCGGATCCATTTCTTCACAATTGTAGACACCCGGTTTCATCCAGATACCTTCCATCATCAGCTTAGCGCCCAGCATAGCCGGTACTCCTGTGGTATAAGAAACGCCCTGGGCTTTTGCATCTTTATAAGCATCCTGGTGCAGGCAGTTGTTCCAGATATAATAGGTTTTTTCCTTACCATCTTTGATCCCTTTCATATGGATACCGATAGAAGTTTCCCCTGTATAATTTTCTCCAAGGCTTCCGGGCTCCGGCAACAGGGCCTTGAGGAATTCCAGCGGGATGATCTCCTTTCCCTGGAAGTTAACCGGCTCGATGCTGGTCATCCCTACATTCTGCAACACCTGGAGGTGAGTGATATACTGCTGACCGAAAGTCATCCAGAAACGGGCACGTTTGATGGCAGGGAAATTCTTGACCAGCGATTCCAGTTCCTCGTGGTATAAAAGATAAGACTCTCGTGGACCAATATTTGGGTAATCGATCGGCTTGTGGACGGACATAGGGTCTATTTCCACCCATTCGCCGTTTTCCCAGTATTTACCTTTCTGGGTGATCTCGCGGATATTGATCTCCGGGTTAAAGTTGGTTGCAAACGCCTGTCCGTGGTCGCCGGCATTACAGTCTACGATATCTATATAATGGATCTCATCAAAGTGATGCTTGGCTGCATACGCCACATAGATCTGGGTTTGTCCCGGGTCGAATCCGCAACCCAGCAATGCCATGATACCTTTCTCCTTAAAACGGTCCTGGTAAGCCCACTGCCAGCTATATTCAAACTTTGCTACATCTTTAGGCTCATAATTGGCTGTATCCAGGTAATGCACGCCGGTTTCCAGGCAGGCATCCATGATCGGAAGATCCTGGTAAGGCAGCGCTACGTTGATGACCAACTCCGGCTGAAAGCTCCTGATCAGCTCAGCAACCTGTGCAGCATCATCAGCATCTACCTGAGCAGTTCTGATATTCGCCCCCGGAATGTCGTTGGCAATAGCATCACATTTAGATTTAGTACGGCTGGCGAGCATGATTTCAGAAAACACTTCCGGTAATGCAGCACATTTTCGAACCACCACATTACCAACACCTCCCGCGCCAATGATGAGTACTTTTCCCATTTCTTGTATTTCAGTTTAAATGAACTACAAAAGTAAATGTTTTTTTAAGCTCCCACCAGTCCGAAAAAAGGATTTGCAATATTCCCTGTAGGGCAGGATTCATTTCCTTGTATCGCTAACCTTATTATTTCTTACCGATACACTTTTAGAACATTATTAAAGATCACATTTCAATCGGACATGTCGATAAGGTACTGAAACCATTCTTCCGAAACCCTGAAAACACACAGACCGGCACTGAAAAAATATTTTCACAACCGGCTTTCATTGTTTGGAAATCCCATTCAGGTTTTTGTACCTTTGCCCCCGGAGAAATGGCAGAGTGGTCGATTGCGACTGTCTTGAAAACAGTTGACTGTAACAGGTCCGGGGGTTCGAATCCCTCTTTCTCCGCCAGATAAAAAGTTAACCCCGGCATATGCCGGGGTTTTTCGTTTTATACTGCCCAGGGAAAGGTGAAAAACAAATACCCGACCGCATAGCTTACCCGGGCCAATCCATCAATAACTCTTCTCAGGATCAGAACGACTGATGATTTAATACAAAACATAAAATAGGAGAGCTCGCATTTTCATCTATGGGAAAGTGATACTGTTTGCATTGCAAGCTTGCTTTATGCTGACTTTCAGTTTTTTAGTTGACATCATACCGGTCAACTATACCACCTTAGCAGAATCTGTATATAAATTAGTACTACTATGAAATCCATTAAGATAACAGGTGCCCGGCAAAATAACCTTAAGAATATCTCTCTGGAAATTCCCAAGAATAAGCTGACAGTGGTTACCGGCATATCCGGTTCAGGTAAATCTTCTCTCGTTTTTGATACGATAGGTCTGGAAGCGCAACGTCAGGTCAGCGAATCGCAGAGCAGCTATATCCGTAAACGCCTGCAACATCACGGAATTCCCGATGTGGAAAGAATAGAGAACCTGAATGTTCCGGTCATTATCGATCAAAGACGGCTGGGTGGCAATTCCCGGTCTGTGGGGACAGCTACAGACATATATGCTTCACTAAGATTGCTCTTTTCAAGAATGGGGACACCTTTCGTTGGATACTCCAACGCTTTTTCTTTCAATAATCCGGCAGGTATGTGTCCGGAATGCGAAGGACTCGGCTACGTGGAGACGGTGAAGATCAGCAAGCTCATCGATGAAAACAAATCCCTGAATGAAGGAGCGATCAAATTTGCAACCTTTCAGCCAGGTGGCTGGCGGCTGACCCGTTATGTGGAATCAGGCAATTTTGATAATGACAAGAAGCTTAAAGATTATACCCGGGAGGAAATGGATCTTCTGCTTTACGCCACGGAACAGAAGCCGAAACACCCCACCCGATCATGGAAAAAATCGGCAAAGTACATAGGTATCATTCCTCGGATCAGGGCTTCCTTTCTCAACAGGGAGATCGACCACCGGGAATCCATACAATCCTCCCTGGACCAGGTGATCGTCACAAAGATATGTCCGGCATGCAAAGGCAGCAGGTTAAACCCCACCATCTTATCATGTAAGATAGAAGGCAAAAACATAGCCGACTGCACGATGATGCCGATCCATTCGCTGAATACTTTCATATAGGGATTAAAGTCGGATACGTTTGTCGTTCTTTCATAACCTGAAAGACTTCTCAATAGATATTCCTAAAGGTATCTTAACCGTGCTGACCGGTGTTGCCGGGTCGGGCAAGAGCAGCCTGGCAACAGGATTATTGCCGCTCAGCTATCCCGATGTGACGGTTATTGACCAATCCCTGCCTGCCGCCAGCTACAGGTCTAACCTCCTCACCTATCTGGATCTTTCTGATGAGGTGCGAAGACTTTTTGCACGTGCCAATAAAGTCTCCGATAAGCTTTTCAGCCGGAACAGTGAAGGCAGTTGCCCCAACTGTAAGGGTTTAGGTATTGAGAAGATCGAAATGGCATTTATGGACGATATCGAACAGGTGTGTGAGCTCTGTGATGGTTCAGGTTACGATCCGAAAGTCCTGGAGTTTTATTACCGGAAAAAGAACATAGCTGAAATCATGGAGATACCGGTGAGTGAAGCAATCAGTTTTTTCTCCGGGGAAAATTTCAGATCAAGCTTCGAAATCCTGATAGAGCTTGGACTGGAATACCTGACACTGGGACAACGGATGGATAGCTTTTCGGGTGGCGAGCGCCAACGGCTCAAGCTCACCAGGGAACTTTCATCTACAGGCAAGATCATCGTTCTGGATGAACCCAGCAACGGACTTCATTTACAGGATATAAAAAAGCTTCTGAAATTCCTGGACAAGCTTGTGAACAACGGAAACACGCTGATTGTAATCGAGCATCAGCTGGATATTGTTGCAAAGGCAGATTAGGTAATAGATCTCGGTCCAGGCGCCGGAGACGCAGGTGGAAAGATCATGTTCCAGGGTACTGTCCAAGATCTCCTGAAAAGTAAAAAATCAGTTATTGCACCCTACCTGTCCGCCTATCTGAACGCCTGAGCAATCCACCACGGTATTTGCAGATACCATAAAAACTTAGCCTGTACTTAAAGCTATTTTAACATTATAAACCTGTAAATTAATGCACTTATAAAATAACCCCTATGAAGAATTTACAAGGTTCAGAACAACTCAGTCCCGGTCAGATAGTTGTCTTGCAATTAAAAGACGGCAGTACAGTGAACTGTGGAGTCATCAGCGTCACCGAAAATGAAGTAGTTTATTACACAGGCAAGGGGCTCAGAAAAATATGGAACCCAGGCATGGCAGAAGAGGAAAAAAGGCTGGCTGACGAACTCAAGAAAATGCAGGAAAGTAAAAACGGAGAACAAAAATTAATCCACTTAGGGTACATTGCCGTCACAAAACTCGATGACATCGCAAAAGTGTTATGACAAGACTGCGGGCAATTTCACCAGCTAACCAATCTTTATATTTAAATCCATCCGGATCATGAACAGATAGAAACGGGTTAAAAGCACACACGCAACATTATATTTGCGAAAGCAGGATTAAAGAACAAATTCTTCCGGGTGCCGCTATCCAGGTATCTGCACTATCCTTGCCGTTATTAATGGTGATACGCTCAAAGAAACTTATAAGGAGATGAAAGCTGGCAAAACAAGCAGAACTGCTCAATACATGGCTTTTTTCAGAGCTCTTGAGACAAAACACTTTAATAACGGCAATCTTTTTTCTGACCCGTATGCCATCCATTTCCTGGACAGCGGACTTCGACTGGCAGTCCATCTGTCCAAGGTACCTTTTTTCAAATCATACCTGAAAAAGATCATCCATAGGAAAATCCCTGGCGCCTATTCATCAGCGCTTGCAAGGACAAAGTATATTGACGATCTGCTTTACAGTACCATTAAGAAAGGTGTTCAGCAGGTCCTGATCCTGGGAGCAGGATTTGACACCAGGGCTTCCCGGCTTGAATTTCTGCAATCCGTTCCGGTTATTGAGATTGACCATCCTAATACTTCAAACTATAAAACAGATATTTATAAGAAACGAATCGGATCACTTCCCGGAAATGTCACCTATTGTCAGATTGATTTTAACAGGGAAAACCTGGAAGAGCTTGCTGACAAAAACAATCTCGACCTGAGCAAGCCAACAACCATCATATGGGAAGGTGTGACCAATTATCTGACAGCGGAAGCCATTGGCCAAACTTTCTCTTTTATTTCAAAGTTTCCCAAAGGCAGCTTTATTATTTTCACATACGTTCACAGGCAGATCCTTGAAAACCCGGAGTCATTCTTTGGTGGCACCAGGCTCATCCGGGACCTTGAAAACCTGGAAGAACGATGGACATCCGGCTTTTTACCCGAAGAGCTTAAGAATTACCTATCCAACTTTGGTCTGACGCTTGTAGAAGATCTGGGAGCAACAGCCTACAGAGAAAAGTATTTGCCGGAAAGAACTGAAAAAGGTTACGAATTTTACAGAGTGGCAATAGCCCGGAAATAAACCTGTTGAATCAGTTTAAGATCTTTCCGGAGGAACATTCAGAAAAAGAATCTTCATCACTTTGCCGGGTTCAAAAAGCGGTGTCTTTCAATACATCCGTGTAAACAAAAGCGACGGATATGCCCACTATAAAGAATTCCCTGCGCCCGACAAATTATACCCGTTTTTCATTAACTAAACATTAAGTTAGTTCGGAACCAACCGAACTAACCGAAATCAATATATCTTTGCCTCATTAACTAAAAACATTGCCGGAATGGATGAAAAAGTAACAATGTTTATAGAAAGAATCGGTGTCCGGTCAGAAAACATGGGATTTCCGCCGCTGGCAGGCCGGATATTCGGTTGTCTTCTCCTGGCAGAACCGCCTTACATGACTTTTGAGGAATTATGCGAACGCCTCGGAGCCAGCAAGAGCACGATCAGTAATAACCTGCAGTTCCTGATGAGGGGAGACTGCATGATCGACTATTTCACACTGCCCGGAGACCGTAAGCGGTATTTCAAGATCAATACTAATAACTGGATCAAGAAGGTTCAGGATATTCCCGAAGACATCAAAGGCAGCAATGAGCTCATAGAAGAGATCATGGCTTTCCGAAGAGAAAATAACCTGGATGAATCTTTTACCAGGAACCTGGAGATCATCCACTCGTTTCACGAATTCATCATTGAAAAAATGCCGGACCTGATCAGGGAATGGAAAATCAAAAATAAGATATCATAATCCTACTTCTTTATTAAACCAACCTTATGAGACGCTATTTCTTAGCATTAGCTATATCCTTTTTTTACTTTTCCGCTGCGCATGCCCAACAGACTTATTCTCTGAAAGCATGTCTGGACTACGCAATCACTCACAATTTTGACTTATTACAAACTTCGATAGAGCAGGAAGCTGTTAAGTATAGAATTAAAGAGCAAATGAGCTCCGGTCTGCCGCAACTCGGTGGTTATGCTACCTTTAATGATAATGTTTTAATTCCTACACAGTTGGTCCCAGGTGAGTTTTTTGGCGGAGCGCCCGGATCTTTTATACCTGTTAAGTTCGGAGTACATTATTCCGTAGCAGCCGGTGTGGAACTGAACCAGCTGTTATTCAGCCAGCAGTTTTTCAGCGGACTGAAAACGGCAAGAAAGGCAGAAGACGTTGTCGCCATTTCTATCGAGCAGGTCAAAGAACAGATCATTTATAATGTCGCAGTTTATTACTACCAGGCACAGGCATTTAAGATCCAGTTGAAGATGTTGGAAGATAATTACGACAGGTTATCTAAAATTACGGATATCACCCAGACTCAATATGAGAATGATATGGTGAGAAAGCTGGATCTGGACCAACTGATCGTCAATAAAAAGAATCTTGAGACTCAGTTAAACAATGCCAGGATCGCTTATAATCAGCAGATCAATGCGCTGAAGATCCTGATGGGCATGGACGTCACAGATGAACTGACCCTGGTAGATGAAGAAATCACTGTGAACAACGAGGTGTATGAAAATGCATACCGCATAGCTAATAACGTGGCTCAGCGATTATTGAATACGAAAGTAGAAATGACCGAATTAGAATATAAAACCATCAAAGCCGGTTATTTCCCTTCATTGCATCTGAATTTCAATACAAGCATCAACGGCCAGTTTGACAAGTTCAAATTCAAAAGTGAAGGTTCATTCAACAGATATCCGTATATGATGATCGGTCTGACATTGAATGTTCCGATTTTTGACGGATTGAAAAGAAACAGCCAGTTAAAGCAAAAAAGATTATCCATCGAGCAGATGAAATATGACCAGGAGAAAACAACGCGTCAGCTGAGCTTGCAGTACCAGAATGCCATCTATACGATCGAGCAGAACAGAAGCAATTTTGCGAATCAGAAAGACAATCTCGGGTACGCCAACCAGTTATACGATGCGATCAAATTTACTTACAACGAAGGAATGTCCAATATTACTGAGCTGATCAATGCCGAAAACAGCCTGAAAGATGCGCAGAATAATTACCTCAACTCTTTAATGAAGATCAAGATCTCTGAACTGGACGAGCGCTATATCTCAGGGAACATTAATGAACTTATAAAATAATCTCAACAACACATATTATGAAAAAGATCTTATCCATCATAGCACTTGTTGCTTTCCTCGTATACGTCGGTTTCAGATTGGCTTCCAACAAGGAAACGATCGAGACCAATACTGAGAATGCCCTGAATATTGAAAAATACAATTATATCCCGATAACCGTTCACAAAGTCAGTAACGAAAGCAGTGAGCAATCCATAGAAGAAATAGGTTCGTTCCAGTCCCGTCAGGAGCTGACCGTCACCGCTACTGCAAGCGGAAAACTGCTGAGCCTGAATGTAAGAGAAGGACAATACGTATCCAAAGGTACTGTGATCGCACAGATTGAACACTCTGCGCTGACCAGTCAGTTAGCTACTTCCAAGGCAGCATTGGCCAACGCTATCAAAGACCTGGAACGGGTGCAGAACGCCAACAATGTAGGAGCTACTACTAAAATGCAGATTGAGCAGGCTCAGTTGCAGGTGGAAAACATCCAGTCTTCTATCGCCGGATTGAACGAGCAGATCAAATTTTATACAGTGACTGCGCCGATGTCAGGTTATATCAATAAAATGATGATCGAACCGGGAAGCTTCGCAATGGCAGGCGCTCCGGTAGCAGAAATGGTCGATATCAGCACCATCAGGCTGGTTGTGAAAGTCGACGAAAGGATACTGCCGCTGTTAAAGATCGGCAAACCGATCACTGTAAAAACGGAAGTATATCCTGACAAGACCTTTACCGGTAAGATCTCCAGGATCGGTGTAAAAGCAGATGCTTCCAAGAAATTTGAAGTAGAAATTGATCTGCCTAACGCCGGCAATCAGCTAAAAGCAGGCATGTACGGTAAAGCCTACTTTGAAAACCTTTCTACTACTGAAGCGATTTTCATACCGAGAAGCGCTATAGTAGGCAGCGTGAACGATGCCAAAGTGTATACGGTAACTGCTGACAGCACCGTGAAATTTGTTCCTGTTACCGTAGGAGGTTATCAAGGTAATAATATCGAGATAAAAGAAGGTCTCCAGCCGGGTGATCAGGTGGTTGTCATGGGACAGATCAACCTGAGAGAAGGCGTGAAAGTATCTGTTGTTCAATAATTTTTTGATTTGATTTAGAAGTTATGTCTATTACGTCTCTATCCGTAAAAAGACCAACACTCGTTGTTGTAATTTTTACTATACTAACATTTTTCGGGGCGATCAGCTATAGTTCACTGAAATATGAGCTATTGCCTGAAATGAGCTTTCCCGTAGTTATGATCACCACCATTTATCCTGGTGCAGGTCCCGGTGAGGTCGAAAGTACCGTCACTAAAGTCCTGGAGAATGAAGTTTCCTCGCTTGAAAATATAGATGAGCTGCAGGCCTTCTCTATGGAAGGCGTATCCCTGGTAGTGATCAAATTCAAGCACGGTACGAACGCCGACCTTTCCCTGCAGAATGCGCAGCGGAAGATCAATGCCATCCGTTCGCAGCTGCCGGACGATATAGAAGACCCGGCCCTGGATAAGTTTTCGTTTGATGACTTACCGATTATCAAAATGGGGGTTACCTCTGATCTGTCACCGGTAGCGCTGAATGACCTGCTGGACAACAAGATCATCCCGGATATCGCCCGGGTGGAAGGAGTGGCCAAATTATCTGTTATCGGTAATACGGAAAGAGAAATCCGTGTAAATATTAACCTGAATAAATTAGAATCTTATGGCCTGAGCCTGTTGCAGGTAACTAATGCCATCTCTGCTTCTAATATGGACTTCCCTACAGGTAAGCTGAAAAATGCTGATGCCCAGTACCAGATCCGTTTAGGTGGAAAATTTGAAAAGGTAGAAGACATCAGGAACCTGATCATTGCTACTACAGCGGAGGACAACAACCCTATCTACCTGTATGATGTGGCAGATGTATTTGACGGCATCAAAGATGTGGAGACCGTTTCCCGGATCAATGGTATTCCATCTGTAGCGATGATGATCGTGAAACAAAAAGATGGTAACGCTGTGGCAGTATCTGAAAGCGTGAAAGCCAAGATCGCTGAGCTGGAAGAAATGTATGCCGACATCAATCTGAAATTCAAGATCGCATCAGACAGCTCCGACTATACACTGGCGGCTGCCGACGCAGTAACCCATGACCTGATCATTGCGGTGATCCTAGTGGCAGCGATCATGCTGTTCTTCTTACACAGCTTGCGGAATGCCTTCATCGTAATGGTATCTATCCCATTGTCTATCGTGACGACATTTATCATTATGAATGTGATGGGCTTCAGCTTAAACCTGATGACCTTGCTGGCCCTGACGCTCGTGGTAGGTATCCTGGTAGACGACTCTATCGTTGTCATTGAAAATATTTATTCTCACCTGGAAAAAGGACTTTCTCCGAAAGAAGCGGCGATCAAATCCTGGGATGAGATCGGTATGTCTGTAGCATCTATCACGCTGGTGATCATCGTCGTATTCTTACCTATCGGTTTTGTGGAAGGTATGATGTCCGACATGCTTAAGGCATTCTCCATTGTGGTGGCCTTTGCTACGTTCGTGTCCCTGATCGTATCCTTTACAGTAACACCATTACTGGCATCGAGATTCGCCAAATTAGCGCACCTGGATGAAAATAAAATCCTGGATAAGCCGATCATCTGGTTTGAGAAATTGATCCAGGGAATCAGGGATATATACCTGTCCATCCTGAAATGGGCATTGAACAACAAAACGGTGACTGTTTTCAGTATCCTGGCACTGGTAATTTTCGGTTCTTACGGATTATTCTCCAATGGATTGATCGGAGAAGAGTTTGTGAAGAACGGGGACGCCGGAGAGTTTCTATTGACAGTAGAGATGCCGGATGAGACACCGATTGAAAAGACCAACGAGTTTTCCCTGGAAATTGAGGAATACATGCTGGACAAGCCGGAAATGGTATCCGTATTCACCACTGTAGGTATGCAATCATCGGGTATGATGTCCACTCAGGCTGTACCTAACGTCGTAGAATTTACAGGAAAGATGGTGGACATGAAAGAAAGAAATATCTCTGTCCAGGACTTTGTTATCCAGTTGAAAAAAGAATTGTTCTATAAATATCCCGGTGTGGAATTCAGAGCACAGGCTGTATCCATGGCCGGTGGAGGTGACGCACCCGTACAGGTGGTCGTCCAGGGCACGGATCTGGCAGAAGTTCTGGCTTATGGCGATACGGTGAAAAACCTGGTAGAATCTGTTGCCGGTACTATAGAAGTAAAAAAATCTGTAGAAGACGGTAATCCGGAAGTAAAGATCGAGCTGGACCGGAAGAAAATGGCAGACCTCGGTGTCGATCTGGCTTCTGTGGGTGCCACGCTTCAGTATTCCTTCTCAGGAAATACGGATAGTAAATTCAGAGATGGTCAGAACGAATACGATATCAATATCAAGCTGGATGATTTCGACAGAAAAGATATCAATAACATCAGGCAGGTAGCTGTGATGAACAAAATAGGGCAACTGATCAGATTGGAGCAATTTGCAAACATCGCCTTATCCTCCGGTCCTACCCAGTTAGAGCGTTTTGATAAAGTACCGTCCGTAATGATCACAGCCCAGATCGCCGGGGTGGCCAATGGTGTGGTATTAGATGCTATCAACACCAAATTGGAAGAATTGCAGAAACCTAAAGGTGTGACCACAACAATGATCGGTGAATACAAATACCAGGCTGAAGCAGGAGCAAGCCTGGGAATGGCACTGGGAATTTCTATCATATTGGTATACCTGATCATGGTAGCATTATATGAGTCCTATGCTTATCCGTTTGTGGTAATGTTCTCTGTACCGGTCTCCATGATCGGGGCATTCCTGGCACTGGCGCTGAACTTGGAAAACCTGTCCATCTTCGGTATGTTGGGTATCATCATGTTAGTGGGACTTGTAGTGAAGAACGCGATCCTGATTGTGGACTTTGCCAATCACCTGAAGAAAGCAGGCATGCCTTACCAGGAAGCCGTTGTCGAAGCAGCTATTGAGCGTTTCCGGCCTATCCTGATGACCACTATTGCGATGGTGATCGCGATGATCCCGGTGGCGATCGCCCAGGGAGAAGGTGCAGAGTGGAAAAACGGTCTCGCATGGATCCTGATAGGCGGATTGACCTCTTCCATGTTCCTCACCATCATCATCGTACCGGTGATGTATATGGTAGTGGACAATTTCAAAGCCTGGTGGAGCAGAAGAAAAAACAAAGGATTAACAGAAGAAAACCTCAGCCCTGTTGTTGAGTAGATCTAAGCTTGATCTGAACATAAAAAAGTCCGGTAGATGATACCGGACTTTTATTTTTTACCTTAAGTCAATTGCTCAAAGCCAGGCTTCCTGCAACTTATTCATTCAGCTTCAGCACGGCCATAAAGGCTTGCTGAGGAACCTCCACATTGCCTACCTGGCGCATCCGCTTTTTACCTTTTTTCTGCTTCTCCAGGAGTTTTCTTTTACGGGAGATATCTCCGCCGTAACATTTGGCCGTCACGTCTTTTCTCAAAGCGCTGATCGTTTCTCTCGCGATAACCTTCATACCGATAGCCGCCTGGATCGCAATGACGAACTGCTGGCGGGGAATCAGCTCTTTCAGCTTTTCACATAGCCTGCGGCCGAAGTCATAAGCTTTACTCCTGTGGATCAATGCAGACAAAGCATCCACGTTTTCACCGTTCAGCTTCAGATCCAGCTTTACCAGGTCACTCGGACGGTAATCCAGCATGAAATAATCGAAGCTGGCGTATCCTTTGGAAATAGACTTCAACTGATCGTAAAAATCAAAGACAATCTCTGCCAGCGGCATTTCAAATTGCAGTTCGATCTTATTCTGTGAAAGGTATACCTGATTGGTCAGCTGGCCCCGTTTATCCATACAAAGCTTCATCAGCGCACCGATATACTCCGGTTTGGTGATGATCTGCGCTTTAATAAAGGGTTCTTCTATCCTGTCCAGCGAACTGGGATCCGGCATATCGGACGGGTTATTCAGCACCAGCTTGGTCCCGTCTTTCAGGTATGCATAATAAGTTACGTTAGGCACGGTCGTGATCACAGCCATGTCAAACTCCCTGTCCAGGCGCTCCTGCACGATCTCCAGGTGCAACAATCCCAGGAAACCGCATCGGAAGCCAAAACCCAATGCAAGCGATGTTTCCGGTTCCCAGACCAGGGATGCGTCATTGAGCTGAAGCTTTTCCAGCGACTCTCTCAATTCCTGGAAATCATCCGTATCTATCGGATAGATCCCTGCAAAAACCATCGGTTTCACATCTTCAAAACCTTTGATCGCTTCTGCACAGGGATTATTTGCCAGAGTCAGGGTATCCCCTACCTTAATATCTTTGGAATTTTTGATACCGGTGATCACATACCCCACGTCACCTGCCCTGACTTCCTCGCGGGGATCAAGGCTCATCTTGAGGATACCGACCTCATCCGCTTCGTAGATCTTATTGGTCGCAATAAATTTGATTTTGTCTCCCTTCCTGATCGTACCATTGATCACCCGGAAATAAGCGATCACCCCTCTGAAAGAATTAAAAACAGAGTCGAAGATCAGCGCCTGCAAAGGAGCTTCCGGATCACCTTTAGGTGCGGGAATGCGGTCCACGACCGCCTCCAGGATCGCTTCTATTCCTATTCCGGATTTACCGCTGGCTTCCAGGATATCTTCATAATCACATCCCAGCAATTCTACGATCTGATCCTTTACCTCATCGATCATAGCCCCTTCCATGTCTATCTTATTGACAACAGGTATGATCTCAAGGCCGTTTTCAAGTGCCAGGTACATATTGGAGATCGTCTGAGCCTGGATACCCTGGGTAGCATCTACGAGCAGCAGTGCGCCTTCACAGGCTGCCAGGGAACGGGACACTTCATAAGAAAAGTCTACGTGTCCGGGCGTATCGATCAGGTTAAAAGTATAAAGCTTGCCATTTACCGTATAATTCATCTGGATAGCATGGCTCTTGATGGTGATCCCTCTCTCCCTTTCCAGATCCATGTCGTCCAGGGTCTGTGCCTGAAGTTCACGGTCAGAAACGGTCTTAGTATACTCTAAGAGCCTGTCTGCCAGCGTAGATTTCCCATGATCAATATGGGCTATAATACAAAAGTTACGGATATGGTCCATGCTGCGAAATTACGATATAAATCATATTCTTAAGTATGAGAAAGCGGCACGCTACATTTAATTTTTCCCGCACGCTACATACAAAAAATCCCGGCAGGAGGCTGCCGGGACAAACATGAAACCACTACAATAAAAAACTACCCCTTTACCATAATTATTTTACTGACCGTATATCCGTCCGACACATTACCTGTCACCGTAGCCATTTCCTCATCCAGCGAATCACTGAATATATTATCTCTTATATTGGATGTATCTGCCTGACCGTGGGAAGCGTACAGGGCAGAAGCGTATACCACTTTTGTCACCGCTTCCGGGAAAGCGATCTGCGTCACCAGCAGCGACTTTTCCGAGGTTGTCAGCACCTCCACATGTATGTGCGGAGCTCTGCCGGAATACCAGCCGGGAAACACAGATATAAAAGAGACCTTGCCGTTACCATCTGTCAGCTGACGCCCGCGCAGGAAGTTATAATTCGTATAATCTGTCTGCTGCATCTGTGTACCGCCATACTGAGAATAGTTGCCATCCTTATCGCAATGCCATACATCTACATATACTCCTTCCAACGGATTGCAATCATCGTTCACATTCTGAACCGTGATCTCCAGCAGCATGGCAACTCCGGCTCTGTCAGATACAATATTCTCTTTCACAAGCTGACTGGGTGTCTTGATCGGAAAAGGACCTTCCGTCTCCGGAGGGGTTTCCTCACATCCGGCTGTCTCTCCTCCGGTTATTTCATCTTTCTTACAGGCGGTGGCCAGTGTAGTTAATCCTACAACAGAACCTAACCCGAATATACCGGTTCTGAGGAAGTCTTTTCGTTTCATCTTTCGTGATTTTATTGTAAAAGTTATTCATTTAACCCAAAGCGGCAGGTGCTTATTTCGCAGGAAATGCAGAGCGATCAAAAGTGTGTATCAAAAGGTGTTTTTTGTAGATCACATATCTTAAAAAGGAAAATTCAGTACCCTCAGATATACCGAAATGCATAAAGTATTTTTATCCTTATATTTGGCTATGCGACATCCTGTTCTCCTGGCGATACTCTTTTTCGTCACCTTATCGCCTGCCTTTGCCTATACCGTCAACATCATCGCTCCCGAGTCCGTTCTTAGCCAACCTGTTTCCAGCCTGGCTGTCAAAGACGTACAAAACCTGCTGAAAACAGCCGGAGCGTCCCAGGTACTTGTCAATGGCAACCTTGCAGAAGTAGTGATCGAACTGCCGGAAATACCGCTGACAGAACCGCTTGTACAAAAAGAAAAAGCCTATCCTTATGTCCAGGTTCCCATCAGAAATTATAGCTGGAAAGGAGAACAAAAGGGAGATCATTATCATCTGAAGCTGGAAGCTAAAGGCGCTTCGGGAATAAGTGCCGGGTTATACGGTTTATTACAGGAAGTACTCGATTTTAACTTCTATCATCCCAGAGCCAGCCGTTTCCCGGATCTCAGCCAATGGCCGTTAAAAACACCGCTGAGCTACGCTTCCAGGCCGAGGTTTGACAAGATGGGATTTCATTTGCATACGCAGCATCCTACTGAATTGACAGAAGCGCTGTTAGATGAAAACTTCCCGGGTGGTGAAGCCAGAATCAGAGAATATATAGACTGGCTGGCGCGGAATCGTCAAAACTATATGGAGTTTTGCCTTTTAGAAACTATCAATAGAGACAAATGGCCCGCCTATGCTCAGAAATGGGTCAATTATATGAAAGAGAAAGGGATCATTCCCGGATTAGACCTTTCATTGCACATGAAACAGCAGTATGCATTCAAACTTTATAGAAATTTCCCCAAATCTTTCAAATCAAAGGAAACTCAAATTCTCACAAGATTCAATCAGTTGACTCAGGCCGGCTGGGAATACTGGAATGTAGAGTTCTCTGAGACTGAATTTACTTCCGGTAATGCTGAAGAAAAGGCCAGGTTGAGAAGATATGTCCAGGATTTAATGCATCAAAAAGATATCCATCTGACAGGTCGCGAGCATGTCGTAAAACCTGAAAAAATGGTCGGCGGAGGTAAAACAGCTACTATTTCCAAAGAAGATACTTTGGATAAGTATAGAGGTACGATGATTCATACAGTCATGTTTTATACACTCAATGACACACTCGCTCCTGTATATGGCAACGATAATTTGCTACACATGAGAGATATGTTACTCGAAGAGATGAAACACCGCGAAACCTGGTATTATCCTGAATCTGCCTATTGGGTAACTTTTGATGCGAGCATTCCGATGTTTCTGACGCCATATCTCAACGGTAGATTAGAAGATATCTCATACTGTGAAAAGATGGGTGTGGAAGGTCATCTGACATTCAGCAGCGGATGGGAATGGAGCTATTGGCTGATAGACTGGAGTATTGCCAACTGGAGCTGGAAAACGACTATCAATGGTCAGGAAGTTATTCCCTATCCGGAACAATATTTTGATAAAGTCACTTCTTCAAAAACTGCTCAACAGTATTTTAAGAATGTGGTGGATCTGCAAAACCAGGAAATCAGAGTAAAAAATCTGATGCAATATCTGACTGCAATGACAGTAACAGATGAAATGCCTTTCGGTCAGAATCTGCCTTTTCATCCCAAACCGGCTTACGACTACTCAGCCATCAGAAATAAAATCTCAAAAGATGCAGTGGATAGCCTTACCCAGCATGCGATACCGGCATTGAAAAAATTCTCTCAGCAATATCAGATATATCGAAACGAGTTAAGTACGAGCGATTTAGATGATCCTATTTTGCAGGAAATCATTGAGAGTCTGGATATTGTAGCCAAGAGAGCAGAGCATCGTGCTGCAACATTAACCTACCTGTTGGAATTCAGAAGATCTTCCATTGTAAAAGATAAGAAAGCCAGAAAAGCGGCTTTAAAGTATTTAGATGAAGCGAAAAATATCAGAGAGGAATCATTGAAAATCGTACGTTCCAGAGAGTCACATTACAGATATCCCGTGGTAGAGCTGGCAACCAAACGACCGGATCATACTTCATATCAATTCGGATATCTCTATCCGGTTCATGATCTTCACTTCTGGGAGAGAGAAGAAGGTCAGGCTTTGAAAAACAAGTGGAAGTTCTGGTACAAAAACATCTGGAACGTTTGGCGGATCATCGGAATCGTCGAATAAGAAATCCGAACTAAAATAGAAAAGCACCTGATACAGGTGCTTTTTTGTTGGGTGGTCCCACCTGGGCTCGAACCAGGGACCCTCTGATTATGAGTCAGATGCTCTAACCGGCTGAGCTATAGGACCCGACATCGCTGTCACAATGGAATGCAAAAGTATACTATTCTACAATTATTCAAAGAGTATCAGACAATTTTTTTAGAACAAATGGTATCAGGATGTTTTATGATGGTGGAATAAATGAACATGTGTTTTTTGTGCTGAACCCGTACCATCATCACTTTCATTCTTTAGTATTTACCAAAGCTCTGTGATAATTTAATACACCTTTACTTAGCGGTTGGTTTACAACAAAGAAAACAATAAATCAGTGATGTACGCCTGAAAAAAACAAATCATTTTTGACTTCATACTCACCGTAGAAAGAAAGGTTGCTTGTCAAAAGTATCTTGTTCACTCTATTACTCCACAGACTTTTTATGGATTTTCTCCATCAGCTCATCTTTATTAGAAATGTTGATCTATGAATTTTTCAGTCGGCTGCTATATACTATACAGTTCATCAATAAACAGATTCTATATTGGCGCAACCCGAAGCGATATTAACAGGAGAATTGAAATGCATAATTCCAAATATTTCGGACCTAGAAAGTTTACCTCAAAAGCCAATGACTGGGAACTGTTTTTATGGATCCCTGCCAATAATTTCATTCATGCCCTCCGGTTAGAAAGAAAAATCAAAGGCATGAAATCTTCTGTTTATATCACTAACCTGAAACGATATCCGGAATTAGTCGAAAAGATCTCCCTTCAAACCTTAAAGAGTATCTGCCGATAGCCCGGGAGATTCAAAGTAAAGCAGCTGATTCAGCACTTTTCCGTTTTAAAATGCCTCGACATCACTTCAAAAGAGCCAACCAAACTAATATTGCTTTTATAATTATTGTGTTACAAATAATATATTTGCAATATGACCGGAATATGGCTCCGCTTGATTGTAATTTTGCTGCTTATACTGAGTGATGGAAATCTTATCAGCCAGTCCGGTTATGTATATTTATGTCAGGGACCGCAGTCGAAAAAATATCATTACACTCAAAATTGCAGAGGGCTCGCTAATTGTTCAACAAATTTGAGAAAGGTCAGCCTGCAGACTGCCAAAGCCGAAGGCAGGACGTTATGTGGTTGGGAAGATTAAAAGTATAATATCCCCATACTCTTTTCCCGGTCCAACTATTGCCTGTTTCTTTTCCTCGCTTCGATTTATCATCGCCTCATATAAGGTTTTTCCATCAGTAACTTTTCGCAGCCGGGACGCTGTAACGCAGTGAAGCCTGCGAGGAGATGGCCCGAAATGCTGTCCGGAGCCTTCTTCCAAAAAAGTAATTATAAAACACGAAATTTCTGAGCAGAGCTGTCAGTTTAAACCGGTAAAATTATTTAAGAATAGATTGATTCTGAGCCATAAAAGTTAAGAACAATTCTAAATTAGAAAACAATTTACACACGCAACTCCCGATTTACGGGCAGTATGTAAAAAAAACATCAACATCTTCATGTGAGGACGAATTATTAGGCTGGTTTGCAATAAAATTTTATCCCAAAAAGGTATCTTTGCGCCTTGAAAACGACCATTAATTAACAATTCAAAATACTCGCTCCATGATCGCTGATTTGGATGTGATTAAGAAAGTGTACGAGCGTTATCCTGAACGTATTGCTGCTGCGAGACAAGTCGTAGGAAAATCATTGACACTTGCTGAGGAAACTCTTTACACTCACCTAAAGACATTATCGTTTACTGGCCGGCACTATCTTTCACATTAAAAACATTCATATTATGAACATTTATAAGGATTATATTCAGGAAATTGAAGAACGAAAAGCCCAGGGTCTTCATCCGAAACCTATTGATAGTGCCGAATTGCTAACTGAGATCATCGCACAAATTAAAGATCCAGGCAACGAGCACAGGGAAGATTCTCTTAAATTCTTTATTTACAACACGCTGCCGGGAACAACTCCTGCTGCTGGTGTCAAAGCTGAATTTTTAAAAGAAATCATTCTGGGAAAAGCAGTTGTGAGTGAAATCACTCCGACATTTGCTTTTGAGCTCTTGTCTCACATGAAGGGTGGTCCTTCTATCAAAGTTCTCCTTGATCTGGCATTAGGTAATGATGCTGCGATTGCCAGACAAGCTGCTGAAGTATTGAAAACACAAGTATTTCTATACGATGCGGATACAGATCGCCTGAAAGAAGCTTTCAATAACGGCAATGAAATAGCAAAAGATATCATCGAAAGCTATGCTAAAGCTGAATTCTTCACCAAACTTCCGGAAGTAGCAGAAGAGATCCAGGTAGTTACGTTTATAGCCGGCGAAGGCGATATTTCTACGGATTTATTGTCTCCGGGTAACCAGGCGCACTCCCGTTCTGACCGTGAATTACATGGTAAATGTATGATCACCCCGGAAGCACAGCAACAAATCAGGGCATTACAGGCGCAACACCCTGGTAAAAGCGTGATGCTGATCGCTGAGAAAGGTACAATGGGTGTAGGTTCATCCCGTATGTCCGGCGTGAACAACGTAGCCTTATGGACCGGTAAGCAAGCCAGCCCTTATGTTCCTTTCGTAAATATCGCGCCTATCGTGGGTGGTACCAACGGTATTTCTCCCATCTTCCTCACTACTGTAGACGTAACCGGCGGTATCGGTATCGATCTTAAAAACTGGAAGAAGAAAACGGATGAAAACGGTAATGTGGTATTAAACGAAAAAGGTGAACCGGTATTAGAAGAAGTCTATTCTGTAGCTACCGGTACAGTGCTTACGATCAATACCAGGACTAAAAAATTATACAATGGCGACCGGGAATTAATCGATATTTCCAGATCATTGACGCCACAAAAAATGGAATTTATCAGGGCCGGTGGTTCTTATGCTATCGTTTTTGGTAAAAAGATCCAGACGTTTGCTGCGCAACTATTAGGTATTGAAACTCCAGCTGTATTTGCTCCTTCTAAAGAGATCTCTGTCGAAGGTCAGGGTTTAACAGCTGTTGAGAAGATCTTCAACAGAAATGCTGTAGGTGTAACTCCGGGCAAAGTATTGCACGCAGGTTCAGACGTTCGCGTTAAAGTAAATATCGTAGGTTCCCAGGATACTACAGGTCTGATGACTGCTCAAGAGCTGGAGGCTATGGCTGCTACGGTTATTGCTCCAAGCGTTGACGGTGCCTATCAATCCGGTTGCCACACCGCTTCTGTATGGGATAAGAAAGCGCAGGCTAATATTCCCAAGTTAATGAAGTTCATGAATGACTTCGGTTTGATCACAGCCCGTGACCCTAAAGGTGAATACCACTCCATGACGGACGTTATTCACAAAGTATTAAATGATATTACTATTGATGAATGGGCTATCATTATCGGCGGAGACTCTCACACGAGAATGTCTAAAGGCGTTGCGTTCGGTGCAGACTCCGGTACAGTGGCATTAGCATTGGCGACAGGTGAAGCTTCCATGCCGATTCCTGAATCAGTAAAAGTGACATTCAAAGGCAGCATGAAAGAACATATCGATTTCCGCGATGTGGTTCATGCTACACAAGCGCAAATGTTACAGCAATTTGGCGGAGAGAACGTATTCCAGGGTAGAGTTATCGAGGTTCACATCGGTACATTACTGGCTGACCAGGCCTTTACATTCACGGACTGGACCGCAGAAATGAAAGCCAAAGCTTCTATCTGTATTTCACAGGATGAAACGTTGATCCGGTCTCTAGAGATTGCTAAAAGCCGTATCCAGATCATGATCGACAAGGGTATGGATAATAAAAATCAAGTGCTGAAGGGTTTAATTGAAAAAGCCAATAAGCGTATTGAAGAAATCAGGTCCGGCGCAAAACCGGCATTAAAGCCTGACGCAAACGCTAAATATTATGCTGAAGTTGTGATCGATCTTGATGTCATTGACGAACCAATGATCGCTGACCCGGATGTAAACAATGAAGATGTTTCTAAACGTTATACGCATGATACCATCAGAGATCTGTCTTACTACGGTGGTGGTAAAAAAGTAGATCTTGGTTTCGTGGGTTCCTGTATGGTGCACAAAGACGACTTAAAGATCGTTTCTCAAATGCTCAGAAACATCGAAAAACAACAAGGTGAAGTTAAATTCAACGCTCCGTTAGTTGTGGCGGCGCCGACTTATAACATCATTGATGAGCTGAAGGCAGAAGGTGACTGGGAATTGCTGCAAAAACTTTCCGGCTTTGAATTCAGTGACCTATTACCTAAGAGCACTGCCCGTACTGAATACGAAAACATTATGTATCTGGAGCGTCCGGGTTGTAATCTTTGTATGGGTAACCAGGAAAAAGCTGAAAAAGGTGATACGGTACTGGCTACATCAACCCGTCTTTTCCAAGGTCGTGTTGTAGAAGACAGAGATGGCAAAAAAGGTGAATCTTTATTAGCTTCTACTCCGGTGGTGGTGCTTTCTGCTATTTTAGGCAGAATTCCAAGCATTGAAGAGTATAAAACAGCTGTTGAAGGTATCAACCTGACAAAGTTTGCTCCTATATCAACCAACTAAATAGTTAAGATCGACCGTAACAAGTCATCTAAAATATTAAGGTTGCCCTTCCAGGCAGCCTTTTTCGTTTTTATATAAATAATATTCAGAGATCCGCCGGCGGCGGTCTGTCTTCAAAATCAGGAAAATCCGCTCAAATCCGGCTATTCGTTTATATCTTATCAAGGTTCTCACTGCTGATCTGCAGTTTTTATATCAGTTAGAATAGCTATATTAGCTAATATAAATAGCTATTAATGAAAAATATTTATTCCCTTTTACTTTTTAATTTAATGAGCACATTGTTGTTTGCTCAAACATATACAGGGAATCTCACTCTAACTACCCAAGCAGAAGTAGATGCATTTGATTATGATAAGATTGTAGGTAGTTTGACCATTAAGGGATTGGATATTGTCAATCTGGATAGTCTATATAAGTTGGATAGCATTGTGCCTAGTACCCGTCCTGAAGATTTGACTATAGATAGTACTAGTATCGTCAATGTGAGAGGGCTGAGAAATCTTAAGACAAAATATTTAAGAAACGTATTAAGAATCTCTAACAATCCTCAATTAGAAGATGTTTCAGACTTGAACTTATACATCCGGTCTTTGAATAATTCTCTGTTTTCGAGGATTACAGTGATGAATAATCCAAAATTGAAGGTGATAGATCCGCTTTTTATGGCAGAAAACAGGGTGAAAATTTCTCAATTGATAATAGATGGTAATAGTCAATTGGAAGATATCAATCTATATAATACATGTCAAATTACTAGTCTTACTATTAAAAATAATTCTGATATCCAGAATATAACTTTACCTGATTATAATACTTCATTAGAAAATCTGGTGGTGGATAACAATTATAATTTAAAATCAATCAGATACGTAAAATCTCCTTTCTACGATGCCCCATCTATTTCAATAATTAACAATCATTCTTTGGATTTTATTCAGGAGTATGGTCCGTTTTTAATGTATATTAAAAGTCTTACTCTCGAGAACAATAGCAGTCTTACCAATTTAGATTTTATAGAAAGATTTTCAAATGAGATGTACTCCAGAATAGGAACACTAAGTATAAATAATAATGAAAAACTTACTAATTGTTGTGGAATCAAAAGTATTCTGGAACGAAATGCATATACCACATTGTCTCTATCCGGAAATCCATTCCCTTGTAGTGATTTGGTTCAAGTAGTAAACAATTGTGACACAGTACTTCAGAATATTATTTTTGGCAGAGTATATATAGATGCTAATGACAACAATCGACCAGATGAATCTGATATCTTTTTGAAAAACATTAAGATACAAACAGAGAAGGACGACCAGACTTTAGTGCATTTGACCAATAGTTCCGGAGAATATTATTTTGTAAATGATAAAGGTAGCTACCATGTACAGCCCATCTTTACCTTCAATAATATTCAATCAATTCCAGAATTTTATAATTTGAACCACGCATCTTTAGGCAATTTGGATACACTAGATTTCAAAATATCCTCTGATGCATTATTGAATGATGCTTCTGTAGTTTTAAGCAGCTACGGAATGACAAGACCTGCACGCAATAACTATTACCTGATTACTTATGGAAATGAAAGTGCGAAAATGTATAATGGTACCATCAGTTTGACGCTGGATGAACGATTAACTTATACATATATTTCAATTCCACCCACTTCAGTAAATGGCAATGTTTTGACTTGGGATATCAGCAATCTACCTATGTTTACTTCCAAAAGAATCTTAATTCATTTTACTGCAGCTTCTACTTTAGTAGCTAATGATGTATTGTACTCAGAAGTAGTTATCGGGAATAACGAGCCGGATGTCAGACCAAATAATAACAAATACGTTTTCAAAGATATTGTCAGAGCTTCTTTTGATCCCAATGACAAACTCGTAGATAAATCAATTTTATCACCTGCAGAAGTAGCGGATAGCACTTATTTGTACTACACCATACGTTTTCAGAATATAGGTAACGATACGGCTTTCCATGTTTTCATCTATGACAGTTTAGATATTAATCTGGATTGGAACACATTTGATATAGTAGCGAGTTCTCATGATTTTGAGTTTGCACAATTGAATGGCGTTCAAGTCCAATTTGATTTCAAAGACATCTTACTACCTGACAGCAATGTCAATGAAGAGGGAAGTCATGGATTCATCACTTACAAAATCAGGCCTAAAAGCAGCTTAGCTATTGGTGATGTAATCAAAAATAAAGCAAGCATTACTTTCGATGCCAACATACCGATTATTACCAATACTACTGTTACTGCTATCATGGAAACAGACGCCGGTCCTGACAGAACAATTTGTGAAGGAGAAAGCGTTGTTTTGAGTGCATCTGGTGCTACTACTTTCACTTGGAGCGATGGAAGTCACAATACAGTATACTCTGTCAGCCCTGATACAACAACAACTTATTATGTAACAGGAGAAGTAGAAGGAGTGACACAAACAGATAGTGTAACCATATATGTCAACCCAACTAAAGAAATCTATTTGACTGAAACTTTGTCACAAGGAGAAACTTACGATTTTAATGGTACAGTACTTACTGAAACAGGAGTATACAGAGATTCGCTGCTTCAGGAAAACGGTTGTGATAGCATCATTGTATTGAATCTGACGGTGATTACTTCGACCAGGAATCAAATTGATTTTGTCAATTCAGTGAAAATTTTTCCTAATCCAGCAAATAATTATCTTACCATTAATCTGAAAGCAGAAAAAGTGACTTCATTCAAAATATCGCTATTCAGTGCAGAGGGAAAAGCTTTAATGGAGAAGAATTATCACAGCACTTTAGTAATTCAAGACAACCTTGATATTTCAAAACTGGCATCGGGGATGTATCATCTGAGAATAGAGTCAGAAGGGAAGCAGGCTGCATATAGTATTATCAAGCAATAGTACATATTAAAAATTCGCAGGCTGTTCTATCAACAACTACCATGTTTACAACTAGAAATGGCAGAGTAACATTTATTGGCAGAGTGGCAGATCTTACTGTACAATTGACGGATGTGCAGAGAAAGTCGTTTACAAAAAAATATTTACTTATACTTCCGCTAACAGCGTGAGGAACAAGAGTACTGGGCTTATTTGTGTACATACAGTCAGAGCAGCAACAAACAGCTCATAAGGTTTTGAAGAAATAAAGAAATATAGCAATAAAAGCGGAGTTATGTGCCTGCACTTTTGATTCCAGGTAGGGCAAGCCTCTGTGCGAAGACAATATAAAAACCTCTCACGGTAGAGGAAGATTAGAGATCTTAGCCATTGTCTATAATACAAGCAAATTACTTATAAAATCCCGGGCCTTCCGAGTCAGGATTGTGATCAGTTTTCCTTTGTCTTAAGACTGATTCCTACCTAAATAGAAAACTATATATTTCTCAAAACTCTGGCCATTAATATACTCTCCCTTGAATCGGAGCGTAATTTTAGATATCTTAATCTCGAAAGGAAAATCCTGAATGGTTTTAGCCTGCTTCAGGTACTTATTCCAGTCAAACTCACTTTGTGTTGTCCTGGTTTGTAAAAAGATATAATCGAGCACATCCTGTATGGAAGTTGCCGGGTATCTCCTGATCTCATCCATGGTATAAGCTCTTTTATCATATCGATTGGACGCATTGATATCGATCTTAGCCCAGGGAGAAACATAGCTGTTCAATTTGGTCAGGTCAATATTATCCCCGGTCGTGATGATCGACAAGGTCGTTTCGTACTGCTGCTCAACAGTCAGGGTTTTGGCCGCATCTGCATTGATTGCAAACGACTTATCCAGCAACATCTCCCCGTTTTTGTCAAAAATGATCGCACTGTCCCTACTGAAACGGATGGCTCCTTTCTCTTCCCACTGCTCGACGGTCGGGAATAATACTTTGATCTGCTCCAGCTGAAGCGTAATACTGTCCAGCCTGTTGAATCCCAGCTCATCATTGTTCTCTATGATAATATCCCTTTCTTTACATGATGAAAATCCTATAAGTATAACTGCAAATAAAAAAACAACCGCTCTCCAATCCGGAAAAAAGCCTGTAGTAACCTTTGTCATAAAAAATCTCCATTTAAGATTCTGACAAAGAGGAGGATTACAATACTAAATCCGTCCAAAAAGTCAGAAAATACACTAACACATGGCTAAAATAGATATTTTTTCAATAGATCACCCAGAAGTTTTATGTAATTTATTTGAATTAATGCTGCGAAGTACGATTTTAAAATGAGACAAAATCGTATTCATAACTCCGTAATGCTTAGACATTATGAAAAAACGCTCTGCCAGTGACCTGATCTTTTGTTTTTCTGAGGCATCTCCCAGCACAAAGTCGGATATGATCAGACCGGTATTGATAATATTTCTTGCAGACCGGATACAGTTGAGCATCCAGTCAATATCGCTGCTGAGTTTAAATTGTGTGTTATATAACGGACAAATGGTTCTTTTTACCAGGAAAGACTGATGACTCACATTAGATCCCAGGCGGAATGAATCATGATTCAATGCGGGAGGCAAGGGATTGCTTCTTAGCCGGCTTCTTATGCCCAACGGCTTTCTTTCCCGGTCTACGAACATACATTCACCATACAGGATATCAGGCAACACCCCTGCTGAAGTATCGATATACTGCCTTACAATCCGCTCTATGACGTCCGGACTGTGCAATGCATCTCCTCCGTTAATGAAAAGAACATATTCACCTTTGGCCAATTTAAGCCCTTTATTCATCGCATCGTAAATACCGTTATCTTTCTCGGATACCAACAGATGGATATGCGCTCTGTATTTCTGAAGAATATCCAGCGTACCATCGGAAGAAACGCCATCAATTACGATCCATTCCATATCCGCATACGTCTGGCCTGCAATACTTTGAATGGTGTATTCTATATCACTGGCCCTGTTGAGCACAATGGTAATAACAGATATAGTCGGACCGGACAAGCTCAGTGTTTTTCAGAACAATTATAAGAAGAATCAGACTTCAAAAACCTTAAACGAACTTCAAATGGAAAATCTGTGCAACAGACAGGAAATCATTGAACAGCATCGCCTGCCAGGTTGTCCAGCGCTGCTGCTTCCAGCTTCTGACTCCTTCAAACAATTTTTCCGCGCCGAGCACCTTTATATGGTCACTCCACTCCTCGATCTCATAGGGATCAATGATGCCCCACTGAAGACGTGCTTCCGGCATGCCTACCTGCTGAATCTTTTTATTGACCACTACCCTTCCCAGATGAGAAATAACATCGAAAAGTATCTGAGCACCGGTCAAACGCGGAGCAACAGATTGCAGAAAGTCTTTTACTTCCTCTTCCTTGAAATAAGGTAATACACCCGGAACGATGATCAGTAAACCTTTTTTGATATCTCCTATATCTTCCGTCCAGCTGTAATCAAACATGGATTTACTGAGATAATGTACCCGTTCATTCGGTACAGGAAGCAATTGTTTCCTGATCTCCATAGAATCCGGCAGATCCAGGTCATACCATTCCACCGTGCCATTATCACACCTGTAAAATGCCGTATCCAATCCTGCACCGATATTCAATACTTTTCCATGAGGATGATAGAGGAGAAACTGCCGTATCGCCTCATCCATCTTATACGCCCGGGTGGCCAGCCCTACCACCCCTGTATCCGTGATATGGGCAGCAACCCGTTTTACATCAAAATCTATTTTAGCGAGCAACTCTGCTGCTTTACTATCCTTAATGATCCCATTTTCTTTCCGACTCTCTTTTGCACGGGCAATCAGCGGTAATAAGAGGGTCTCCTGTACTTTTCCTAATTTTACATTGATCTTCTCAGCCACAATTTTCCTGGTTTGTACGAGTGTTCAATATATATCAATTTTTCAGTCTTTGCATCCTCATAACCGGTCAGCACTTCTGCCAACCGCTATTGATCAAAAAAAGAGGTTGCCCAATGGTCCGGGCAACCTCTATATATCGGATGTCAGTTCATTTTTAGTAAACTACCACTTTCTCTGAGATGCTGTCATATCCGCCACTCACATTGACGACATAAACCCCTTTAGGTAAGTTGCTGACAGGTATTGTTATACGATTATTGCCTTTGCCGACCATACTGACCTTGCTGTAAACAACCTGGCCATTGACACCTGTTATAGTGATTGCCTTATTACCAGAAGATGCGCGCTCGACCTGCAGGATAACACCTTCGGCAGTTGAATAATAGATCCTGCAGGATTCTGTAAACTGATCGCAGGAAGGAGAAATAATCTTAAAGATCTGCTCCCGGCCGTCAAAGTCCACTTCTTTTAACCTGAAATGAGAAGCCACACCGGAGCTGACCACAAAACCATAATATTTTGGCGTGCTGGAATTACCGGAGGCCGGAACTGTCCCCAGATCTGTAAAAGATCTTCCGTCTGACGAACCTTGTACGATAAACTTATCTGCATTCAACTCTGATGCCGTTCCCCAGGACAGCAGTACCTTACGGCCTTCACAATTACCTTCAAAGTACATTAACTCCACAGGTAAAGGATTATTCAGTAGCGGCCCTACTCCTGTAGCTCCTGTACCACCTGAGAAAGAGGTAATGTTATTGAATTGTGCCACTTTGAATCCCTGGAATGATTCGCCCATATATTCATCCGTTAGTCTGATTGAATTAATAATGCTGGCGGAATTGACACTTGCCGACGGTACAAAAGCATTTCCAACTGTCTTAAACCATGCGAAACCTTCATAGTTCGCACCCGGATGGGACAGCACATACGCGTTGGCAGCTGCCACTATCGCATCCAGCTCAGCCTGCTTATAAACGAACTTTACAGAAACCGGTTCATCAATAGTATCCGTAGTATGGATATTCCAGTACCGGCTCATGGTATACGTAGCCAGGTATTCCCCATTGACCAGCGCTTCATTACTGTGAAAATTCGCATCATTGGTAATGACCACTTCTGCATCTGCTTTCGCTAAAGCATTCTGGGCACTCAGTGTACCATCCATCGCCCAGTTCACAGCAAAAGCATAACGACCTTCGTACTCCGGTTTGGTGTAGTAGGTCCAGCCATTGTAATCGCACGCACCGGCACCCAGCGTTATATCACCGGCATCATCTGCACTCAGCAGAATCGGTTCAACAGAATAGATCACCTCATCCGAGTATGCAGGGCAGTTATCAGCAATAACTTTTGCCCTGAACTTTACTCCGTCATACTGTGAAAGATCTCCCGTGATCACCAGCATATTAGTATTGGCATCGCTGAATTCACTGTCACATATCAGGATCTTTTCCCAGGTACTGGTACCGCTGTTATACCACTGCCACTGAAACTCAGGGTCTGCGGCAGATGTCTCAACGCTGAACTGGTTATAACAGGCAGATATATCATGTGGCTGTACAGTAATAGCAGGCGGTGTACAGATTGCATTTACAGTTCCTTTGAACACAAAGTCATTGACACTGAAAGTTCCTGCCGATGAGCCATATGCATACAATCTCACCTCTACCGGGCCGGTTTGGTTGGTGACACCTATATTGATCGAATAAAATTCAGCACTGGCACTTGTCGGATGAGCAGAAGTATAAATATTACTCGCAAAATTATCAAGGCTCGTACGGACCGCGATCTGGTTGGGTCCGGAGCCGGAGGATTGCAGATTCACTTCCAGCACACTTATATTCAGGCTATAACCGCTAGCCGGGGTTAGGGTCCAGGTAATGTACTTGTTCGCATCAAAAGCCGTACTCCAGCTATTGGTATTATATCTGTCATTTCCGCCAGTACCGCTGACACCGCTTCTTCCTATCCCTGAGACGGTGAGATGAGCGGTTACAGACTGGTTCGTAGTATATGGATTGGTGTTGCCGGGACTACTTCCTGTAATATTATTTGTCCAGATATTCGCTCCTACCTGTGTAACTGTCAGCGTAACCTGGTCAGAAGCCAATGAGGTACACGGTGCGCTCGCAGTCAGCAACACTCTGTAAAGCAAACCCGTCATATCCAGGTCCGCTCCTGTAATAGTAAGCGTAGCCGTGGCAACACCTGAATAATTGCCTGTATTGCTGAGGTTCACCCATCCGCATCCGTCGTTAACCTGCCATTGATACGATGAAACATTTGCAGCCACCACACTGATAGTTCCGGAGGATCCTGAATTAATGCTCGTATTTACAGGTTGTGTGGTGATGCTTATATTACTATTGACAGCAACCGGATCCGAAGCCAGCGCAGCAGACCAGCAATTACCGTTAAAAGCCCGCACGTATATGGTGCCCGTAGCGTTCAAAGTATAAGGTGAAGACGTAGGAAAAGATTGTGAAGTACCAGCAGGTGAGGTCTGGAAATAATATCCTGCATCAAAACCTATTGTCGCAGGTTCGCAGGAAGGATTGGCAGAATAGGTAAATGTTCCCGATGGAACAGCCGGAACCGCATGGACAATCACTTCCACCGGCTGCCGGGCCAGGCTCACACAGCTGGCATTTTCTCCCTGAATGTAATAGGTATAAGTACCTGCAACAAGGCTGCCTGAGGTTGTAAGTGTATTACCCGTAACTCCTGCTACAATCTGGTTGCCACCGGAAAGGCTGTCCCAGAAAGTGTAAGCGGCCGCATTGGCAGAACCGGCACCCGTAATCACGGCAGAAGCACCTTCACATACCGGAGCCGGTGTAGCAGCATCCGGAGTACCCGGTGTAGTGGCAATAACTATATCCGAGCCATTATCATCTCCTAATGTAAGCGGATCTTCATGGATCACCCTCACCCTGTAACCGTTACCCGCAGGTGTATTGACCGGTATGGTTGCTGTTATCGGAGAAGCTCCACTACCTATAATATTATCTACTGTATTGGGAGGAAAGATCCCACCAGCGTCAGACAGCTGTACTTTGAATGCTCCCGTAAAAGTGCCTTCTGACGTGAAGGCAACATTTATATTATGGGCGGTTCCGTTACAGAACGGGCCATAGACGGACGCTTCAGTCGTGATCGTATTGCTGCCGGCCTCTGTTGTGATGCTGTCCACTGCCCCGTCATTCTTATAGACTCTATCCGGAGAACAATATTCATATCCTTTAAAATAGTATTTCGTACCGGGCAGCAACCCACTTATAACAACCGGAGAATATCCCGTATCATTATACACCACCTGTTCTCCACCGCCGTAAACAGTATTTGCAGCCGGATCGGCACCTTCAGACAGGTTGGTAAAGCTATTCACCGTATTCATCACAATGACCCGGCCTGCACCGTTTCCGTTCAGCCACTCCAGTTCTATTGAAGTTTGATCCGGTACTGAAAAATCGCTAAACCCTTCCGGAGATCCTGTAGGAGCAGTACATAACGGAGGTGTAACCGTCACTACCACATTATCTATAGAGAACCCCGGACGGTCACCGCTGCCTGAATAATCAGACATAATCCACCGGAGCTGCACAACGGCCTTATTGTCACAAGCAGTAGGTAAAAGAACGCTGATAGTAGTGCTATCAATAAAACCGCTCCCTGAAGTATTCGAACTTCCCGTATTAAAATATTCACTTTCGTCAATAGTGGTAAACGTTCCGCTGGTACCTATGCGATACTGTAAGACCATTCTTCCGATCCTTCCGGCCGACCGCTGTGTCGCCGCATTATATTTCACCGTAATACCTGACTGGCCGGTCGTGTTGAGCGCCAAAGCAATGGCTCTTATAGCACTACCTGTAGACAGAAAACCCAATCTGTCCCCATTGTACAATCCAACACTATTACTCGTTGAACTATTCAGCACACTGGAGCTAAATGTTTGATTTCCGCTGGGAATAGCCGTAGAAACGGTTGTAGATAAACTGCCGGAGACCTGCCAGCCTTGCCAACCGGCAGGATAAGCAGTAATTCCGTTAAAGTTTTGCGAATACGGAAAGGTGCTTACCGGAGTCGGATTACTTTGCGCATACAATTGTACGTGCCATATTACTCCTAATGATAACAGTAGTAAAGTGTAAAATTTATTCATAAGCTAAATTCATTTCCCTCCAAATATCAAATAGCGTTATACCTGATAAAAAACCAGATATCAACTAAAAACTAATTTGATTTATTTAACAAAATACATGAAAAATGATCACACTTAACTAGAGTATCAATCATTTAACAATTTCGTGAATTGGTCTATACAGTCAGTTATTAATCCTTTAAAATTCTCTCGCGCCTTACTTTATAATTATAACAGAAGCAATACCCCACTTCTGCTCCCTATAATGATCTTGTATTATACACTTCCGAAAAATTCTTAACAGATCTGCATTTAACCAAACAACCGTTTGGTAACTACCTGGAAAAAACTATATTTGTCATTTGCATTCATTCGTAAATCTGACTATTAGTGCCAAAGCAAAAAGTAAGTGTAGATTATATTCTTAAACAATCTTTAAGGCTGTTTAGAAAAAAGAGCTACCACAATACCTCCATAGCAGATATCGCTGAAGCTTGCGGCTTGCTCAAAGGGAGCCTGTACCACTATTTCCCCAGCAAGGAAGCGCTCATGAGCGCCGTCATCAAATATGCCCACTCCTATTTTAAAAAGGAAGTATTCTCCATAGCTTATAATACGGAACTGACTCCCCAGGAGAAAATGGAGCTCATGTTCAAAAAATCAGAGAAAGCATTATTATCTGACGGAGACATCATGGGTAATATCGGCGTGGAAACGGCCCGCGTAGTTCCTGAGTTTGCAGATCATATCAGGGACTTCTTTTCCGAATGGATCAACGCCGTCAAGACTGTTTTCATGGAAATCACCAGTGAGGAAGATGCCCAGAAACTGGCAGAACAGACCGTTGCGGAATTTGAAGGGGCGGTCATGATGTCCCGCATCTACCGGGATCCGAAATTCGTCCATAATGCTTTTGACCGGCTCATGAGCCGGTTTGCGGCGTTCAGCCTTTCCCAAAAGAATTGATTATTTATTATTTATCATAAATCCAATAAACTCAAATAACCGGAATATGGAAACAACCAACAGTAACAGAGCCATCAAGAAGGTGGTAGTTCTGGGTGCCGGGGTAATGGGTGCCGGTATAGCATTGCACTTTGCAGGCGTAGGCTGCGAAGTCTTATTGCTGGACATGGTTCCTAACGACCTCAAAGAAGAAGAAAAGAACAACCCTAAATCCAGAAACAGGATTGTTAATGACCTCTTCAATTTCGCTCTTAAATCCAAGCCATCCCCAGTGTACACCAAAACGGTGGCGCAAAGGGTAGCCCTTGGAAACTTCGACGACGATATGCCGAAGATCAAAGACTACGACTGGATCATCGAAGTAGTCGTTGAACGGCTGGATATCAAAAAGCTGATCTACGAAAAAGTAGAAAAATACCGTAAGCCGGGAACACTAGTTACTTCCAACACTTCTGGTATTCCTATTCATCTGATGGCTGAGGGCCGCAGTGAAGATTTCCGTAAAAACTTTGCGGGAACCCACTTCTTCAACCCTCCGCGTTATTTGAGACTGCTGGAGATCATCCCTACCGCCGATACAGATAAAGGTGTGGTGAATTTCCTCATGAATTACGGAGACAAAATACTGGGTAAAGAAACCGTATTGTGTAAAGACACTCCTGCGTTCATCGCCAACAGAGTAGGCGTATACTCTATGGCTAAAGTATTCCAGCTGACAACTGAACTCGGTCTGAAGATCGAAGAAGTAGATAAGCTGACCGGTCCGGTGATCGGCCGTCCGAAAACAGGCACCTTCAAGCTGTCTGACCTCGTAGGTAATGATACCGGTACTAAAGTAATGCTGGGTATCAAAGAATCCTGCCCGAATGATGAGCAGGCCGGTACCTTCGATGTTCCGTCTTATGTCAATTTCCTGCTGGAGAATAAATTCTTCGGTAACAAGACCAAGAAAGGTTACTACGAAAAAACAAAAGACACTAACGGCAAAACGGTTGTTAATGCGCTGCGTTTAGATACACTTACGTACGAACCTTCCGGCAAGGTCAAATTTGCTTCCCTGGAAGAAGCAGGTCAGAAAGAAAGACTGGCAGATAAGATCAGGACTTTCATCAAGCACGATGATAAAGGTGCTCAGCTGGTTAAGCGTTCCCTGGCTGGTCTTTTCGCTTATGTGTCCAACAGGGTACCGGAGATCTCCGACAACCTCTACAGTGTGGACGATGCGCTCCGTGCAGGCTTTGCATGGGAGATCGGTCCGTTTGAATACTGGGACATCGTAGGTATCCAGAAAGGTATCGAACTGGCTGAAGCTGAAGGACTGGAAGTCAGTGCATGGGTAAAAGAACTGGCAGCGTCTTCTGACAAGCCTTCTTTCTACAGAACTGAAAACGGTGCTAAAAAATACTATAACCAGGCTACTAAGTCTTATGAGACCATCCCTGGCACTGAATCTTTTGTTCTTTTAGAAACTTTAAAGGATAAAAAACCGGTGTTCAAAAACAGCGGCGGTATCCTTCATGAGATCGGTGACGGCGTCCTCAACCTGGAATTCACTTCTAAAATGAACTCCCTGGGCGGTGACGTACTGGATGCGATCAATAAGTCTATTGACATTGCAGAGAAAGGCTATACTGGTCTGGTGATCGGAAACGAAGCACCGAACTTCTCTGTAGGTGCCAACCTTGCGATGATTTTCATGATGGCTATGGAACAGGAATATGATGAGCTTGATTTCGCTATCCGTGCATTCCAGAATACCACTATGAGAGCGCGTTACTCTTCCGTTCCTGTAGTAGCAGGTCCTCACGGCATGACATTGGGTGGCGGTTGCGAGCTCACTATGCACGCTGACGTAGCAGTAGCTTCTGCTGAAACTTACATCGGTCTGGTGGAAGTAGGTGTAGGATTAGTACCAGGCGGCGGCGGTATCAAAGAACTGGCAGTGCGCCTCTCTGACAGCTTCTACAACGGAGATGTTCAGATACCTAAGCTCCAGGAAGCGTTCCTCAACATCGCTATGGCGAAAGTGGCTACTTCTGCACAGGAAGCATTCGAAATGGGATTCTTCCGCAAAGGAACGGACCGTATCGTGATGAACAGCAAGCGCGTGATCGCAGAAGCCAAAGCTGAAGTGATCAGGCTGGCTGAGGAAGGTTATACGCAACCTGCAAAACGCAACGACGTCCTGGTATTGGGCAGAACCGGTCTCGGCTCCCTGACAGTAGGTGTTGAATCTTTCAGATTGGGTCGCTACATCTCTGAGCATGATGCCAAGATCGCCAACAAGATCGCTTATGCTATCTGCGGCGGTGACCTGTCCCAACCTACTCTGGTGAATGAACAATATTTACTGGATCTTGAGCGTGAAGCTTTCCTGAGCCTCTGTGGTGAAAAGAAAACTTTGGAGCGTATCCAAGCTATGTTAACTACAGGTAAACCATTGAGAAACTAAAAGACAAAAGACAGTAGACTTCAGACAAAAGACATCTTGAGTCAAAATTGATACAATATCTAAAAGGAGATGAGACACAATTATAAGAAACTACTGGTATGGCAGAAAGCTATGGATTTAGTAGTCAAAACTTATCAATTGTTAGACAAATTCCCGAAAGACGAACTGTTTCAATTGAATGCCCAAATTAAAAAAGCTGCCGTTTCGATACCATCCAACATTGCTGAAGGTAGTGGTCGGAAAACAGAAAAAGAGTTTAGTTACTTCCTGTACATCTCACACGGATCTGCCTGTGAACTTGATACAGAGTTAAGCCTTGGCTCCCGTTTAGGGTATCTCTCTGAAGATGACTATGAATTAATTTCTAAGGATATCGAAGAAATCAAAGTGATGATACTGTCATTTGAACAAAAAATTAATCCATCATCAAGAGACTAAGTCTAATGTCTGTGGTCTCTTGTCTCAAATCTTAAACTATGCAAGAAGCTTATATCGTAGCAGGTTATAGATCAGCGATAGGCAAAGCCAAAAAAGGTGGTTTTCGCCTCACTCGTCCTGACGACTTAGGTGCAGAAGTGATCAAGCACCTCGTAAATTCTATACCAAATTTTGATCCGTCCAGAGTAGATGACCTCATCTGCGGCAACGCTATTCCGGAGGCAGAACAAGGTATGCAGATCGGCCGTATGCTCGTACTCAGAGCAGGCCTTCCTTTAAACATCGGCGGCGTGACTGTCAACCGTTACTGTGCATCCGGTGTTGAAACTATCGCCATGGCCACTGCTAAAATCAAAGCAGGAATGGGGGAATGTATCATCGCAGGTGGCGTTGAGTCCATGTCTCTCCTCCCAATGACCGGCTGGAGAACGGTACTGAACTATGAGATCGCCAAAACAGCAGCAGATTACTACTCTTCAATGGGTCTGACTGCTGAAGCGGTGGCGCAGCAGTTCAAGATCTCCAGAGAAGCGCAGGATGAGTTTGCTTACAAATCCCATGTGAAAGCTATCGCTGCTATCGAGGCAGGTAAATTCAAAGATGAGATCGTTCCGATCACCGTCGAGGAAGTATACCTGGACAAGAACAAGCGTAAAACCCGCTCCTGGGTAGTGGATACGGATGAAGGTCCGCGCAAAGATACTACTATAGAAGGCCTTGCGAAACTGAAGCCTGTATTTGCCGCGGGTGGTTCCGTAACAGCCGGTAACTCCTCCCAGACTTCTGACGGTGCTGCATTCGTAATGGTGATGTCCGAAAGAATGGTGAAAGAACTGGGTCTGACCCCAATCGCCAAACTGACTACCAGTGCTGTAGTAGGTGTAGAGCCACGCATCATGGGTATCGGTCCTGTAGCGGCTATTCCGCAAGCACTGAAACAAGCCGGTCTGAAAATCGATGACATCGACCTGATCGAGCTGAATGAAGCCTTTGCTTCCCAGTCCCTGGCAGTTATCCAGGAACTCGGTCTGGATCCTAACAAAATCAACCCGAACGGTGGTGCGATCGCATTAGGTCACCCGCTCGGCTGTTCCGGTGCAAAACTGACTGTTCAGCTGATCAACGAACTGAAACGCCAGGGTAAAAAACGGGGTATGATTTCAGCTTGTATCGGTGGTGGTCAGGGTATCGCATCTATCATCGAGGTCTTGTAAAGACGAAAGACAAGAGATATAAGACACAAGACTGAAGACCGGAACCAAAGACATGTAATGTCTGATGTTTATCTTAAGTCTGGTGTCTAAAATCCAACCATACGGCAACGGCAGTCTTCGGACTGCCTGTTGCAATAAAAACGGGCAGGGATAGCAGCGGTACCCCACAGTCTCTACGGTCGTAGAGACGAGGCGTACAAGCGGATAGCCCGCCAGCCCGCCAAAGCATTCAAATACTACTAAAAACAACAAAATAATCCAATCGAAAATGGCAACAGAAGAATTATTGAAAGGCGGAGAGTTCCTGATCAAAGACTCTGCTCCTGAACAGATCTTTGCTCCTGAAGATTATACAGAAGAGCAATTGATGGTCCGCCAGATGGCCAGCGACTTTGTGGAGAAGGAGGTAATGACCCGTACTTATGACATTGAAAAACAAGTACCAGGCGTAACACCGGGCCTGCTGGAAAAAGCGGGTGAGCTGGGCCTGATGGGCACGGCTATTCCTGAAGCTTACGGAGGTATGGAACAGGATGTGATCACCGGCTGCATCATCGCTGAAGAAGTAGGCCGTACAGGTTCGTTCGCCACCTCTATTATTGCGCACACCGGTATAGGTACTTTACCTATCCTCTATTACGGAACAGAAGAGCAAAGACAAAAATACCTTCCGGGTCTGGCATCCGGCGCCCTGAAAGCTTCCTACTGTCTGACAGAACCTAGCTCAGGTTCTGATGCCTTAGGTGCTAAGACAACGGCGGTACTCAGCGAAGACGGAACGGAGTGGATCCTCAACGGTCAGAAAATGTGGATCACCAACGCCGGTTTTGCGGATGTCTTCACTGTATTTGCCAAGATCGACGGCAAAGACTTTACAGGTTTTATCGTAGAAAAAGATGCTCCGGGTCTGACTTTAGGTGCTGAAGAAGATAAAATGGGTATCAAAGGGTCTTCCACCCGCCAGGTATTCTTCGAAAACTGCCGCATTCCTGTAGGCAACCTGTTGGGAGAGAGAGGAAAAGGACATAAAATCGCGTTCAACATCCTGAACATCGGCCGTTACAAATTAGGTGCTACTGCACTGGGTGGTGCAAGACACGCCTTCAACATGGCGGTAAAGTATGCCAATGAGCGTTACCAGTTCAATGTTCCGATCGCTTCTTTCGGTGCTATCCAGTACAAGATAGCTGAAATGGCTATCCGCATCTTTGCTCTGGAAGTTGCTACTTACCGTTGTGCAAAAGATATCGAAAAACAAGAGCACATCTTTAAGGCACAAGGCAAAGACCTCACCGAATCGCTGCTGGGCGCTGCTGAAGAGTACGCTATTGAGTGCGCTATCGTGAAAGTGCTGGGTTCTGAAGTGCTGGACTATGTAGTGGATGAAAACGTACAGATCCACGGTGGTATGGGCTATTCTGAAGAACTGGGCGCATCCAGAGCGTACCGTGATTCCCGTATTGCCCGGATCTATGAAGGTTCTAACGAGATCAACAGGTTGTTGTCCGTAGACCAGCTGCTGCGTCGTGCCATGGGCGGCAAACTGGACATTATGTCTGCTGCACTGGGCGTTTCCAAAGAGCTGATGTCTGTTCCTGATTTCTCTACGCCTGAAGGTGTGTTCGGCGAAGAAGAAAATGCACTCAAAAACGCTAAGAAAGCGATCTTACTCGTTGCCGGAGCTGCTGCCCAAAAGCTGATGACTAAGCTGAAAAATGAGCAGGAGATCCTCATGAACGTAGCTGATATGCTGATCGATGTTTACACTATCGAATCTGTACTGGCTCGTGTGAAGAAGATTTATGCTGCCAGAGGTGAGGAAGAATCCGCAATATACCTCGATATCCTGAAAGTAACCTTTAACGATGCGGTTCAACGTATCGCCTATAACGGACGTGAAGCGCTGATGGGCTTCGCTGAAGGTGATGAGCTTCGCATGATGCTGATGGGTCTGAAGAGATATACCAAATATCCTACTGTGAATACGAAGGCTGCCCGTCGCCGCATCGCAGCCAAAGTATTGGAAGGTGGTACGTATAATCTTTAAGACTGAAGATAATAGACTAAAGACAGGGGACTCTACAGGCAATAGACCTGGATCTTCTCCTGAAACAGAAAGAGCCATTCCGTACGGAATGGCTCTTTTGTCTTTATCAAAGATCTGAATACAAACAGTCTAATCCTTTATACAACGGCAGGATAAAACCGCACGCCCAATAAAGACAGTAGATTGTATATAATTTTGGTTATAGTGTAATTGGTAGCCACTGCCCAATACATCATAATCTACTACTGCCCAGGCTCCACTTGTACCAATGTTGAAAAAACTACCAACTTCTGTTGAGTAGTAACCTCCGGGCAAAGCAGAAAATCCGCTATTATTTGTAGCTCCTAAATTAGGGCTGTTCCAAAACATGACAGATTTTAAATTCCCTGGAGCATTTGGACCACTATAATTAATCAGCTGCTGCCATTCTTCTTCCGTTGAGGTGTGCCAACCTGCAGGACACAACTTTTCAGTATAGAAAGAGACAATCTCATATAGCTTCCCAAATAGATTTCTATGTTCAGTACTATTATAATCTACATGTGGTACCGGATCCCCGTTTTTGTACCTTGTTGTCCTTAGATTTTCCGCCATCCAGATTTGCGAACCAATCCTTATCGTAGCATATATATTCCGATCTATGTCCATGATCGTGTCATAAGACAGATTTGCATTCAGATAAGGCTTAAAACAAACAGTAACTTCATCATATATAGTATCGCAAAGTGAGATGACTGTCCACCTTAAAACATAACATGCGCCGGCATATCCCGAAAAATTAGTTGTTGGCGAAGATCTGTCTGAAAAGCTTCCCCCATCTCCTTTTAAAACAGACCAACTTCCTACCCCCACCGAAGGAGCAGTTGCTGCCAGAGTCGTATTGGTAGAAAAAACAAATATTTGGTCTGCTCCTGCATTCGCGGCCGGAAGTGCACAAAAACTTACCGCCACATCGTCAGATACATTACCGCAATCATTGCTTACTGTCCAACGCAGTACATACGTAGTTTCCACCAAACCAGTGAATGTACTTGCAGCATCAGATTCATCTGAAAAACTGCCGCCTGTTCCACTCACTATTGACCACCTTCCTGTCCCATCTGACGGTATGGTTGCAGATAAATCAGCATTCGTTCCAACAATTATCTGATCCGTTCCGGCATTCACATCTGCAGGTAACGGACAATCTTTTACACAGCGACAGTAAGAACCGGCAGACATACTGAGCAAACCTTCTTGCGTTGAATTATTGCTATAGTACAGATACTTCATGTAAGGATTCCAATTTGTAATTGTATTAGTCCACCAACGACTTTCCCTACCTATAGAATTATCAAACGTTCCGCCGGGCGCACGATAACCACCCGGTAATCCTGAAAAACCACTCTCATTGGTTGCCCCGACATTCGGAGCCGTCCACAAACCTGTAGCTTTCATTTTTCCACCGGCGACTGCCTTTCCACCCAGATAGTTTTCTAATTGTATCCATTCGGCACTTACAGGAATATGCCAACCCGCAGGACAAAGCTTTTCTGTATTGACCGCATACCAATTGTATAGTTTTCCATAAATGCTATTATATGCCGGATCATTATCATAATAGCACCATCGTCCTGTAGTAGATGCAGACCATGTATTATCATCTGTTTCATTCGGTATAGATGTTCCGTCATTATACCTTGTTACTTTCAGATTCTCAGCCATCCACGTCTGATAACCTATCCTGATCGTTGCATAATTATTTCCATCTATATCTGTTACAGATCCGTAAATAAGATCCGGGTTCAGATAGGGATTGGTAAAACTCACTACTACATCATCACTATTGCTGCCACAGTCATTACGGACTGTCCAACGCAGCACATAGCGTTCTCCTGTTATACCCATGAAAGAGCTGGTCGCACTGGAAAGGTCATCCAGGATCCCACCTGCACCCTCTATAATTGTCCATGTCCCCGTACCATCCACAGGAGGGGAAGCTGACAAAGTAGTGGATGTACCCATAATATTTATCTGATCCTGACCTGCATCTGCCTGCGATGGCTCAGGACAATAACCGGACATTTCAAAATCCGGCCCCCAGACCCAATCCGAATGATCTGATAAAGAATATCCTGTATTACATAAGGCTATTACTCTCCAGGCATACCTGCCATCAGGAATGCTGGTCGTTGTCAATCCGGGATCAACAACAGTGAAACCTATGGAATTTTGCTCTATATCTTTGTTCCACAGTAAAATTGCATGAATATCTGCACCACTGGTTCCGGACCATGAAAAAGAAACTTGATTTCCAGCCACCCATACCTGCAGATTCGCAGGAGCATCACAATCACCTGCATCAGCGCTGTACGGCCAGACTGCCGAAATGCATAACAGTAAATAAACACATATATCTTTCATACCTTACCTATTTGGTCATCAATACGGATGCTAGCGCTTCAACAGCACAATTAATTACGAACAACAAAATGGCCGGCTCCTATTCATCACAACATTTCATACCATGACACATCGTAAAATTCATCAGTATCATCAGCTGACAGGACTATGATCCGGACATTAATTTCTTTAAGACTTAAATAATTGACCTATAGAATGCTGTGATAAATTTATCCATCCTTCTTAGTATAGGAAATAGCCCGATGCGTCATTTTAATGCATGTACAGTACAATCATATCCCACTCAGGAATACGAATATTGTATCATCAATGTATGAGTAGCTTTATTAAGGGAAGCGTCTTGCTGAAAATCTGTACTGAATGGCCGTCGCCGAATCGCAGCCAAAGTACTGGAAGGTGGTACGTATAATCTTTAAGACTGCAGATAATAGACACGAGACCCTACAAGCAATAAACCTGGATCTTCTCCTGAAACAAAAAGAGCCATTCCGTACGGAATGGCTCTCTGATATATAGCTAAAGTCAGCTACGGCTTGATACATTTCGCAGTACAATCATAGCCATCCTCGTAATATGAGAATTTTATCATCAATGTATTGGTGGACTTATTTAAAGAGCCGGTCCCGTTAAAGGTATATTCGTCAATTTTCTGCGATTTAATTGTCAGTATCTCACCTTCAACACTCGCTTTAATAGTTTCTTCCATGTCAAAAAAGTTCTCGATCAAAACCTCATTGGACGAACCCGATTTCTTAATTACAATTGTGTAATAATCCTTATTTGAATCACAATCTTCCTCTACTTCATAGATACCCAAAAACGCATCTACCGAAGTATTATCGTCTTTTTCCTTATCTTTCTTGCAGCCAGCCAACAATACTACACTGGCAAACAATATAAATGCTTTCTTAAAATCAAGAATGTTTAATGTGATCATAGTTTATAAATTTTACTTGCGCAAAAGTAAAACATTAAACATAAACCACATGAATTATATTAAATAGATAGTAAAATATATTGTCAGGGAACCTCAACTATCCGCTTTAAAAAAGACTATACAATAAGAGCTACCTTACCCGGTAGCTCTCTTGGCTGTTTTAATATTATAATACCTCATTCGTTGCGGCATCCTTGCGGACAGATAATAGCGGGATCTCAATGATCCTGGCCGTTCGTTCCGTCTTACTGCCGTCAAAGATCTTTTCAAACAATTTGCGCTGATGTACGTGCATGATCAGGACAGTCTCTTTCAGGTTCTTTGTATATTCTCTCAGGTTCTCTGCGAGCGTATTCAATATGTCGGATCTGACCAGGGTCACAGGTATACCTCCAATAGCATGGACCCCTTCAAACTCTTCATGCACTTCAGGGATACCTGACAACTGTACAGCCCTGGGCTCTGCCTGGAAGAACGCTGCAAGATCTTTCACAGACGGTATAATATCCGGCAATTCTTTAAGATCAGTGGCCACCAGCGCATACCTGAGCGGTTGAGCTTCCCAATGTGTAGGGATCACCAGTACCGGAAAATCCGAACGGTTGATCAATGATGAACTGATCGTACCCAGTAAACGGTCTCTCAATCCCGTGATACCATGTGTACCCATTACAATGATGATCACGCCGGACTCTTTAGCCCGTTGCAGAATAACATCTGAAACCACATTCCCTGGCCTGACGACTGGCGAAACTTTTACATCCTCACTCTGGAGGTACGTTTTACGTTGCTCTATCGTACCTTCGATCTTTTGTGTCAATGCAGCAAGCTGGCCTGTAGTATGCGCCCAGGTTTGAGGGTAATCTTTAGCAAGATCCTCATTGGTAATATGTAAAACTTCTATTTCTGCGCCGTTGGTCCGGGCGATTATTAATGCCTGATCTAATGCAATGAGCGCGTTCGGAGAAAAATCAAAAGGAACTAATATCTGTGCCATATAACTTATTCTTTCTTTTCAAGGTAGCACAAATAAGACAAGAAAGCAGTGACATGTATTACTAACACTGTATAATTCATGTTTCAGCCATCTCAAACTTGTTATAACAAATAAATTCCATTTCAATCCAGGGATAATTTTATCGAAAAAAGAAAGGAACTCCTGTTAAGGAATCCCTTTATAAGTTCTAAAATAGAGTTGTTACCTGACGATATACATCTTTCCAAAGCCTTTTTTGAAATATTTATCAGCAGAACCTTCCAGTAGCTCCATCGTTTTCCCATTCAAGCGGGCAGTGACTCTGTAGAGGTAGAGACCATTCGCCAGCCTGTCTCCATACATATCCGTTCCATCCCATTTGTAATCTGTGATATTCGTACCGATCCGTATATCACCCAATTCCTGAGCAGTAATTTCTTTTACCACTTTACCCGTCACCGTCATGATCTGGATCTTCAGATCTGAAGGAATGTCAGTACCAGTCACCGTAAATACGAACTGGGTCGACGTCGAGAAAGGATTTGGATAGTTGAGGATATTGGAAATGGCCGGCCGGGTATCTACCAGGAACTGTACACGGTATTCATTTTTACCCGCATCATTGTTACTTCTGTCGGCACCCTGTACCCGGAGCTCGTAGGTACCGTCTTCCGCCAGGCTGGGTCTGAAGAATAGTTTCGCTTCGTTAGACACATCCAGAGAACCTTCATCAGCAGGAACAAAAGTAAATTCTCCAGATCGCGGATCCAGCGGTACAAAAGTCGTGCTGTTAGGCGATTTCAGGAAAAGCTTGAACATGCTTGTATCGTTCAGCGCGAGGTACCTGTTTTCATCTTTCAACCGGATCAGGATCTCCGGTGTAGGAGAAACGATCTCCCCGTCGGCAATACGTCTTCCGTCAAAGGTCACATCCATGACCGGGTTCAGATTATCCTTCTCGAGGAAAACCGTAAATATGGCAAAGTTATTAAAGTGCAGCTGCTCCCTCTGATCGTTGTCAGGGTTCGCTTCAAAAGTAATGGTATTCAATCCCTGATTACTGATCTGGTTGAATACATACTGAAAATCGATCACAATGAACTGCTTTCCGGGTAACGGAGCAAAGCGCTTATAGGAAGTAGTGACCTGGTTATTGGCATCTTTCACACTGAATTTCACCAGGATGCTATCCATACCTACATTCGTGATATTCTCAAAAGCAACAGCACAATTATAGGTAGCACCAAAAGGAATCGTATCCGTACCTTTCACAAAATGCTTCTGAGGATTGATCGCACCTTCCGGGATCTCTTCATATATCACTCTCCAGAAATCCAGTTGCGGTGCAGTCGAATTCACCTCATCTCTGGTATTCATTTCAAGCTGCAGATAAGGATATTCATCCGGATTTATAAAAGAAATATCCGCTTTAGGGGAAAACTGATCCAGCAGCTTGGTTCTGACGCCATTGCTGGCATATCCGTACAGATTGAAATGTACTTCATCTGTGACAGGATTATCCAGTGATTTCCAGTTAAAGTCAACTGTATTCCAACCTAAGGAAGGGCCGATCAGCGGCGATAGCATAGAACCGTTGTTCCAGGTACCGACATAAGTAAATGTCGTATCTATCTTCTCAGATTTGCTCACCTTGATCTGCTGCGTCGGGAATAAAGGATTGCCTTTCTGTGTGAAGAATACAAACGGTTCGTTATCCTGAACACTTCTGATATTGGTCACACCAATATATTCAAAGGCATCAAAAAGGGTCTCTCCGTTAAAGACCACGGAATCGTCAGCCGCCCATTGACTTAAAAACGCATTAGCGGAACTATAACCGCATACAATCGCCTGATCCGGCACTATGTTTTTAAGGAAGTAATAGCAGGAATAGCGATCTTTCTGATTAGCCGTATTGAATTCTATGATCTTAACATCCGTCAAAAGTGTCTGAATCGTATTACCATATTCACCGTATCCGGTACTTCCGACCTGGTATGTCGACATAGGAATGCCTGTTTTCGTATCCAGCACATAGAATAAGAAACCGCTCTTTGTAAAAGAGTTCCTCGCAATCAGGTTATTATCCACAAACAGTACCCTGTCATTATATCCTACAGCATCTATACCGTTAATTACTTTTATAGATCTTACGTTGTTAATAAAACTGAATTGGCGGTCATCCTTGAGATACATGCTGTTATATACATCCGGGATAAACTGGAAATAGTGAGACTGATTCCAGCCCGTTGAAAGGGAAGGATCGTATAAGAAAGAGCTTTTATTCCAGCTAAGCGGGTTGTCGTATAAGGTATCGAGACTACCTCTCCAGTAATATACTTTTCCGGGAATCAGCTGTATGTTAGGTTGCCAGTTGATCACCCCACCTTTCTTAACGGAACGGTCTGTTCTCAGGAGCGGACTGTTAAAAAATTCCGTCGTATCTATCTGGAGAATATACTGTTTGTCTGTGATCAGCGGATTTGCAGTAGAGAACGACAGGACAGGACTCGGGTAATTTACAATACCAAACTCTGTCGGGTATACTGGTATCACATCATCTATGATAAAGAAACGGCTGATTGTCACTTCATTATTCAACTCGGATAACTCTTCAATCTCATCGTCAGCATCTACCTTGATCCTAAAGGTGTTATGTCCCAATCCCGATATATTATTCGTAGGGATATTGAAAACAACTGTATCTGAATAGAACGGCGCTCTCACCCGTTGTTCATAGGTTTCCACCTCTCCATTCGGCAAAGACCGTTCGATGCTCACTGCATATTCCGCGTTGATCGCTCTTCCTATATTCTTACCGATCACAAGAACCCGGAAAGAGTCCACACTGGCATTGATGACATTAGGTTCAAACTGGACATTCTGTTCTGTCAGTATATAATCAGGCTGCTCAAACGAATTTAACCGGATCACCGGATCACCATGATAGATCATCTGCTGCCCCAGGAACCTGTCGGTTTGCAGAGAGCTTCCCAGGATGTCTGTTGCCGTATTTTTAAGGATTGATCCTATTTTATCAGCATAGTTGACAACACCCAGCCTGTTGTAAAAATTATTAGCATACTGATTCAAAGAATATGCAACGGCATACGTAATCGGTGCCAGGTATGCGATAGCACACCGGTCCGGTGTAAGCACGAAACGTTCACTATAAGAATTATAATTTTCAAATATATTACCAACAAAGCAACCGTTAGTGAACATGAACGGATATTTACCTTTAGGGTTCTTAAAACCTTCCGGTTCCAAGTCAAAGTCTACCGTCGAAGTAGAAGAGTGACCGAAAAAGGTAATCAGCGACGTTCCGTTATATAATAAGGAGTCTATATAAGCAGACTGAGCAACCTGCACCGGATCTGTGGAGTTTTTGTATACACTGCTTACTTTGGCTCCAAAATACTGGCCTTCGATGATTCTCCTGTAATTTTCAAGATACCGAGCAAAGGTCTGTTGTTCATCCACAAAGTTTCCACCGCCCAGGTGAAGTACGGTTTTCATCCATTCCTTCCTTTCCAGCGTCTGATCAGAAGCCGCTGTTGTTTTCTGATTATCCTCATACTCCTTTATCTTCTGCAGATATACCTTTATATCTTCACCCGTCTTGGCAGAAAGCCGGCCGACACCTACCTGAGGATATTCTGAAGTAGTAGAACGAGCCACCAGAAGGTTATCTGACGCAGGGCTGCCATAGGTCTGCACCAGAGAGATCTCCGAAACACCGGCAACATCCCTAGCGACTTTATAGCTTAAGCCCTTTCCTATAATAAAGATATTTTCCGGTTTGGTCTGAAAATTATCTACCGCGTAATTGACAAAATTCCTGATAGCCAGCGGATGATGATAAATCCCCCATGAGAACTGGTTCTCTAATTCATCTATATAATAAACAGCCACCCGATGGCTGCCTCCTTCCACACTGGATCTGTAGTCTGCATATTCCTGGATATAATTTCTGCCATCTGTACTGCTCAATAATTTTTTATTAGTGATAATGACGAAATCTCCTTCTTGCAGATCAGGCATAAAACCCGGCGTAATAGTATTGACGATCGTGATATCATCAGCAGCCTGACTGGTAATAAACAGGCTGTCCTTAGGCAAATCGCTATCTTTGAAGCGGACTTTCACCAGGTTATTTTCTACCCGACCCAGGCATCTTCTGTTATTCAGAAGATCATACACGATCGGTGTAGTGGATTTGACGTTGAAATTGGCAATCTCAACATAGCTGTCCGTTCTTTTATTGACCCGGAAATTAAACTTGGAATTACCACTAAAATTGAACAACCTCGGATAGTCGATCTGGTAATAAAAGATAGCATCTCTCTGCCCTTCCAACAGGCTGTATAACCTGACAAAAGAGTTGGTAATCGCCAGGCTGGTCACCGGGATCGTCTGATCAATGACACCGACGCCGGCCCTGTTACTTTCTAACGTCACCACGTCATTATTATCAACTGTAATCCTGACTTTGTGCGGAGCAGAGTTATTGACGAAAAGTACTTTTCCTGTAAGCCGGGCAGTCAGGTTATTGTTCAGGTACCGAAACGGGGTCAATACATTCGTCACGCGGACACCTGCAGGCCCGCCGATATTGATTCCCGAAAAACCTTCTCCGATATCAAAACCTGAATTAAATACATAGTTCAATAGCTGGTTAGGATTCTCACCTTCTCTATGCGTCCCGAGCACATCCACCCTGCTGGAACAGATGAAATAGTCTTCTTTGACAGGCGGATTGGTCAGATCATTTTCTACATCCGTTATTCTCTTGCCGTCAGTACTGTTTGCAACCGTCAGGAAATAGGATGCCGTATCTGTAAAAAGGCTTATTCCATCGTTAGGGTGATACTCCGGTACGATATAAAGTTGCTTATCCTTTTTACCGTTATTCTTATCTCCGTAGAATTCTATGAAATCCTGGTCTCCGAACGCACCGTCATTTGTAACATATATAGCAACTTCCTGCCCGTCCCGGTATAGCTTAAAACGGTTACCGACGATCTGGTCCTGGGGAATTCCGGCCTGCAGAAGACTGCTCAACGGGATCCTGTGCAGCCCTTTGTTGATCACTTTAAATTTATAGTAGGTCAGAGACGGATCTATCCATTCATTGCCATAAGGCTGCGCTACGGATATAGTATATATCGATAGCAGGCATACGATTAATGAGCAAAATTTTCTCATAGTTATTTCGCCTTTTTATTAAAACCAATCCTTGCTGAAACCACGTGAGAGAAGGTAGAAGTTTCGCTGCTGCCCACATCTGTAAATGCATAATCGACCGCAATGCTTCTGAACCTCAGACCTGCACCTATATTCGGCTGTACCGTGATCTTCTTATCGACATTATTAGCAGCAAGTTCTTTCTGAATATTATTGATACCCGTCCGGACATAGACAATCTCAGCAAAACCTATCTCCACACCTAAATGAGGATCAAAGCTCAATGGCTTACCCGGCAAAAGCACGTTCCGCTTTCCGTCCGTAGTGATATCGATCGCCAGCTCGGTGTTCAGCTCGAACTTCTTAAACTTCTTATGATATCCTGCGCCCAGCAAGATTTTTGGCATTGTTACTTCCAAGGAGTTGTCCGGAATGTCGTTACCGGTCAGTTGCAGGGTGGCTTTTTCTTCCTCTGTAAAAGAGAAGCTCCAGGCATTGAACGTGGTGGAAATATCCCGGATATTGATACCGAATCTGAAATCTTTCAGCTTATACTGTGCACCTACATCTATCCCGAAACCATACGACTTGGCAAAAGATCCCGCTTTATGATACACGATCTTTGCAGTACCACCAACGGATAAATTAGGATTGATCCTCCTCGCATAAGAAAGTAAGAACCCATAATCTCCCACAGAAAAGGAACGGATATTATCGTAATTAATAGATCCATCCGGTTCGATCAGGTTCAATGTATTGGGAATATCATCTACCGCGAACCGTATAGCATTGATGCCTATTGCATGCTTACCGCTGTCCAGTGTAAAAGCCGCACCCAGCCAGTCGTATTTGGCGATCCCGGCAAAATATTCAGCGTGCATAAAACCGACCTGGGCCGTATTCCTGATGTTGACCAAACCTGCCGGGTTCCAGTATCCCGCACTCAGATCTGAAACGCCCGCGATCACCGCATTACCCATGCCCAGATTATGTGCACCGACCCCTATATCCATAAAAGCATTGCTATACTTCGCAGGTTGCGCATAGATATGGCTCACCGGGTAAATAAGTGCCACGAGCAGCACTATTAATGAATATTTGTGCATATACAGATATTGTGAAAGTTTTTCAAAAATCTCAGGTTCCTCTACACCTCTCTTAAAAAAGAGTTAAAAAAATATAAAGTTAAGATTTTCATCGGAAAGTATGAAAGTAGCAGTATCCTCATTTTAGTTAAAAACTTAAGTCCAAAAAAAATAACGATAAACCATATTATAGATTTTATTTTTGTAGCTCAAAAGTTAAACATTGTGAGTTTTATAGAAGAACTAGAGTGGAGAGGCTTGATACAGGACATTATACCGGGCACACGTTCATTATTTGAAAACGAAAAAGTAAAATGTTATGTCGGCTTCGACCCTACTGCAGATAGTTTACATATCGGAAGCCTGGTGCCTATCCTGCTGCTGGTGCACCTTCAGCGTCACGGACACCACCCGGTCGCGTTGGTCGGCGGAGCCACCGGAATGGTAGGTGACCCATCCGGGAAATCCAAGGAAAGGAACCTCCTCAATGATGAAGAGCTGCAGAAAAACCTGGCAGGGATCACCGCTCAGCTCAGCAGGTTCCTGGATTTCAATTCCTCAGAGAATCCTGCCGAAGTAGTCAATAATTATGACTGGTTCAAAGAATTTTCATTCCTGGGCTTCATCCGGGATGTAGGTAAATACATCACTGTCAATTATATGATGGCCAAAGATTCTGTAAAACAGCGCTTTACAGGAGATACGGGTATTTCTTTCACTGAATTCTCCTATCAGCTTATACAAGGTTACGACTTTTATCACCTGTACAAGCACAAAGGCGTGAAGGTCCAGATGGGTGGAAGCGACCAATGGGGCAACATCACCACAGGAACAGAGCTGATCCGTAAAATAGACGGCGGAGAAGCATTTGCATTCACCTCTCCGCTGATCAGGAAAGCGGACGGTGGAAAATTCGGCAAAACAGAACAGGGTAATGTCTGGCTGGATCCCAACAGGACCTCACCTTATAAATTTTACCAGTTTTGGCTGAATGCTTCTGATGAAGATGCTAAAGGCTGGATCAAGATCTTCACCTTTTTCAATAAAGAAGAGATCGGGCAGATGATAGCACAGCATGAGGAAGCTCCGCACCTGAGGATCCTTCAGAAAGCGCTGGCAGAAGATATTACGGTGCGCGTACATTCAAGAGAAGACTATGAGCGCGCAGTTCAGGCGGCTGAAGTACTTTTCGGAAAGTCCACCAGGTCTTCACTGGAGAACCTGGACGAACGCACATTGCTGGAAATCATGGAAGGCGTTCCTAACTATACCCTTCCTGTTTCAGGCCTGGAGGATCCGTTGAGTGTCATCGATCTGCTGGCGCAGCACACCGCTGTTTATACTTCAAAAAGCGATGTAAGAAGAGCGCTGCAGGCCAATGCATTAAGCCTCAACCAGGAGAAAATAAGTGATATCCAGGCTACTGTCTCTAAAGAAGACCTGATCAACGGAAAATACCTGTTATTCAGAAAAGGTAAGAAAGACTATCACCTGGTAGTTGTTGAATAAATATAGAGGCCGGTTTTGAAGCCGGCCTTTATTATTTCATCTTATCCATATATTGCTGGATATACTTACCCAGTATATCAAATTCAATATTTACGGTATCTCCCGGCTCATAGGTATGGAAGATAGTGTGTTCAAGCGTATAAGGTATAATCGCCACCCTGAACCTGCGCTTTTTAGCCTTTACTACTGTCAGGCTCACACCATCTATACAGACAGATCCTTTATCCACCAGGAAATACTCCGGTGTTTCCTTGAATTTAAAATGGAATTCTTTACTGCCATCTGCATCCACGACCTTCTTTAAAACGGCTGTCGTATCGACATGCCCCTGTACCATATGCCCGTCTAACCGTGCGCCGGCCACCATCGCCCGTTCTATATTCACCTTTGTACCTGCTTCCCATTTCCTGAGATGGGTCTTATCCAGCGTCTCCTTAATCGCCGTAACAACATATTGATCTCCTTCAATAGCTACTACTGTCAGGCAGACACCATTATGGGCCACACTTTGATCTACTTTCAGCTCGCGGGCAATATCGCAATGCACCGTATAATGTATATTCTCTCCTTCCGGCTCTATTTTTACAACCTTTCCCAGGGTCTCGACAATACCTGTAAACATATCTCCTTAAAATACTTTTATTTCTCCCTGATCAAATGTATATAACCGCTGAGCGGCTCTTCCAGTTTCTGTTCACCGTCCAGCGCATTAAAATAGACCTCGCAGACATAGTAGAACACCGCCGTAGGTAACGCCTTGTTATTCTTTATGTCTGTCCCATCCCAGTTAATATCCGGATCTTCTGTTTCAAACACCAGGTTACCAACCCTGTTAAAGATCTTCAGCGATATCCTGCTGACACCGGAATAAGGTATGATCGGCGTAAACAGGTCATTCTTTCCGTCACCATTCGGCGTAAACACATTGGGCAATTTATAATCCGGACAATCGCTTACACAGAATTCATTGGAGAAATCGCTTTCATTACCTGTCTGATCTACAGCTGTCACCACATAACATCCGGATAAGGTCTGGTCCAGCGTATGGTCAAACGTTTTGTTGCTTAATCCTATAACACTATCCAATAAGACAAATTGAGCATCCCTGGCTGTTTTATAATAGACCAGGTACTTATGGATGGAAGAGTCCTGGCAATTCCCGGGTAAAGTCCACCTCAGGTAATTGATAAACTCTCCTTTTGCCAGCTGCTCATTCGTACAATAATTTTCTACAGTAAGAACCGGAGCGCAAGGCGCAGCCGTATCCTTCGGATTAGCACATAATTCCTGCGAGAAATTATACAACGGCCGTTTGTATTCTTCAAGATAGTACTGTCCTATTGCTTCGACTTTATAACAATAAGTGCTGTCATTGGACAGGTTTGTATCTATATAAGTAGTATTCTCGGTTGAATCAATGAATATAAAACTTCCAGTCTGCTCATCTTTCTTATAGATCCTGTATCGATAGTTCTCCCAGGGGACTTCCGCTATCCAGCTGAGGCTGAGCGTTCCGTCCGATGGCACAATACTTAAAAAAACGGAAGAAGCTTTATCAGAAACACCCAGATAATCATCTCCTCTTACGAAGAACTCTATCTGATAATTGTATGCGTGAGATAAGGTATTCAGGTTAGAATCAACAAAGCTGGTGTCAGTAATATTAAAATAACTGTTCGCTATCACTTCTCTGACAACCTGAAAATCTGTTCCGTTTAATCCGTTGGCCCTGGAAAGCCGCATCCGGTAGGGCCCCGGGTTGATAATGGTATCCAGCGCAACTGCTTCAGGTCTGGACCATTCTATATATATTTTACCATTGTTTTCGTCTGTTTCCTTTACATCCACATGATAAAGCACCGGCAGGTTCTGCGGTAGCTCCAGGCAAAATTCCAGGGAAGGCAAGCTCTGGAATTTGTTATACAACATACCGATCTGGCTCTTGTCAGAAAAATCTGCAACAACCACATAGCTGTAATTGTTTCCCCTGGTCAGATCGTTATCTACAAAAGAATAGGTGGTCGTTTCCCCTATTTTCGTATACCCTTTTCCTATAAGACCGGAGGTACAGGTATCCTGCTCAAAACCACAGCCTTTCTTTCTCCAGACCGAAAAACCTCTGAACTTCGAGAAATCACCGCATTTGTAAGGACTGGACCAGCTCAGCGTCACGGTATTGGTGGCCGGATCAAAATCGCCCTGCAGGTTTTCCGGAGCAGGTGCCAATACTTTAATCACAACGGTCTTGAGATCTACCAGCGGTACAGGAGCATTATCTTCCGCTTTCACAATGATCTGGTAATCGGTATTTCTCAGATGGTCGCAGGTGGTGGCCCAGTAAAATTGTGAAGAAGACGGATTCCCTTCTGTGAGGGGTCTGAATGCCGCTTTATTGATAGTTACCTCGTAAGGAGATCCGTTGGATGTCAGCTTGATCCTGTCTCTTGTATCCGGATCTGTCGCAGTGTATACCACATCTACGGTATCGCCCGCCACTACACAGATCTGGTCAGGACCCGACAATACCGGAGGTCTGTTATTCGAAGCCTGGATAATGATCTGTAAGTCCCTCACTACCGTTCCGATAGGCTGACCGTTCCGGAATTCAGAAATGAGAATGGCCACGTTATAGATCCCTTGCCTCTGAGGAGCATCCCATACTAATTCTCCCGTTTTATTGTCAATAGTAAGCACATTGTCAGGACCCGGAACGATTCCGTCAGGAGACACATACCCGGGCACATCCAATCCTACTCCCTGCTTAGGTGGAATCAGGGTATAAGACAAGCTGTCTCCATCCGGGTCATAGGCATTGGGGTTATGTTTGAACACCTGTCCCACATTGCCGAAATCTATAGGTGGATTGAGCAGTACCGGTGAATTATTAAAACCATATATCAAAGGGTCCAGTATTCTCAGAGTATCTTCTATGTAGAAGGGAACATTGATCGATCCGGCAATATTGATAATGCTTTCAATCCTGTTAGGATCTATAACATAGACTACATAATTGAACGGACCGCTATAAGTATGCCTTCCCGTATACCTGTTCAGCTTGATATCATTAGAGAGATAAATCTCTGTCGTTCTGGGCAGTATGCTGGTGTTACCGTCACCCCAGAAAATAGCCAGCTCATTCCTGTCTGCTTCTACCGAACTGGCCTTAGTATAAGTTGTTATAGTAAATTCATATGTGAGACCTGAGATCTGCCTGTAAGTAATTTCCCCGGCTCTGTTATGTGTGGCCCACACACACTGCATCCCTAGAAAACTGATAAGAATAAACAACAAAAATCTCATATCTCTAATGGAATTCGTTAGCGTTGATACTGTTCAAACGCAAGGTTATTAAAGCAAATTACGTAAAAACATCTAAATCGACTTCCTGCTATCCGATTATAATAAAAAAAGAGGTTGCCTTATCCGGGCAACCTCTTTCTATATGTATTATAAATCATCTTTATTCTTCAGAAACAGCGCTGGCTCTGATGAATTCCCTGTTTAATCTGGCAATATTCTCCAGAGATATCTCTTTCGGACACTCCGCCTCACAGGCACCTGTATTGGTGCAACCGCCGAAGCCTTCTTTATCCATTTGGTGCAACATGTTCAATACCCGGGTAGTTCTTTCCGGCTGACCTTGCGGCAACAAAGCCAACTGAGAAACTTTAGCAGATAAGAACAACATAGCGGAAGAGTTCTTACAAGCGGCTACACAGGCACCGCAACCGATACAGGCAGCTGCAGCAAATGCTTTGTCCGCATTCTCCTTGGAGATCGGTATATTGTTAGCATCCTGCGCATTACCTGTATTGACAGAAATATAACCGCCGGCCTGGATGATCCGGTCAAAAGCAGTTCTGTCCACAGTGAGGTCTTTGATCACCGGGAATGCACCGGCTCTCCATGGCTCCACTACGATGGTTTCACCATCTTTGAAAGCGCGCATGTGCAGCTGACAGGTTGTTGTTCCCTGCCATGGCCCGTGCGGACGACCGTTGATATACATAGAACACATGCCACATATACCTTCCCGACAGTCATGATCAAAAGCGATCGGTTCTTTCCCTTCATTGATCAATCTTTCATTCAAGACGTCAAACATCTCCAGGAAGGACATCTCAGTGGAAATTCCATCTACTTTGTATGACTCGAACCGGCCTTGATCCTTACTGTTCTTTTGTCTCCAAACTTTAAGGTTGAGAGAAATATCTTTATGTTCCATCAGATTGTATTCTTTTAAATTGAGTAAGAAAAAGGTTATTTGTAGGAACGTTGAGCAATCTTAATGTTTTCGTACACCAGCTCTTCTTTATGAAGCTCCCACTGATTTCCCGGCAGATATTCCCAGGCTGCTACATAAGCATAATGCTCATCATCCCTGAGCGCTTCGCCGTCTTCAGTCTGAGACTCTTCACGGAAGTGACCGCCGCAGCTTTCATTTCTGTTGAGTGCATCTCTGCACATGAGCTCTCCCAACTCGAGGAAATCCGCTACACGTCCTGCTTTTTCCAATTCCGGGTTAAACTCATCTAAACTTCCGGGAACCCTGACATCTTTCCAGAATTCTTCTCTGAGCGCCTGAATTTCTTTGATCGCAACCTGGAGCCCTTCCGCATTCCTGGCCATGCCACATTTATCCCACATGATCTTACCCAGTGCCTTATGGAAGTGATCTACGGATTTGGAACCTTTGATATTAACCAGTGTTTCCAGTGTGGATCTTACATTGTTTTCTGCTTCCACGAAAGCCGGATGATCGGTCGGTATCGGCTTGGTTCTGATCTCGTCAGCCAGGTAGTTACCTATAGTATAAGGAATTACGAAATAACCGTCAGCAAGTCCCTGCATCAGCGCAGAAGCGCCCAAGCGGTTTGCTCCGTGATCAGAGAAATTAGCCTCACCTAATGCATATAAGCCGGATACAGTAGTCATCAGCTCGTAATCCACCCATAATCCGCCCATGGTGTAGTGTACCGCAGGATAAATCCTCATCGGCACCTCATAAGGGTTCTCGCCGGTGATCTTCTCATACATATCGAAGAGGTTGCCATATTTCTCTTTCACCACCTCTTTACCTAAGCGGATGATCTCCTCTTTAGAAGCATTTTCGATACCTCTCTTATTCACCTCCACTTTTCCGTAACGCTCAATAGCAGAAGCATAATCCAGGTATACCGCCTGTCTGGAAGAACCCACACCATATCCTGCATCACAACGTTCTTTAGCAGCTCTGGACGCTACGTCACGAGGTACCAGGTTTCCGAAAGCAGGGTATCTGCGTTCCAGGTAGTAATCCCGCTCATCTTCCGGAATATCACTGGCCTTACGGGTATCATTCTGTTTCTTAGGCACCCAGATCCGGCCGTCATTCCTCAGTGACTCCGACATTAACGTCAGCTTGGACTGGTGATCTCCTGAAACCGGGATACAGGTCGGGTGAATCTGTGTATAACATGGGTTAGCGAAGTATGCGCCTTTCTTATGTGCTTTCCAGGCAGCTGTAACGTTGGATCCCATTGCATTGGTGGAAAGGAAGAAAACGTTACCATATCCGCCGGAGCAAAGCAGGACTGCATGCCCGAAATGACGTTCCAGCTTACCGGTCACCAGGTTACGGGCGATGATCCCCCGCGCCTTACCGTCTATTGTAACTACTTCCAGCATTTCATGGCGGGAATACATCTTCACATTTCCCAGGGCAACCTGTCTTTCCAGCGCAGAATAAGCGCCCAGCAAAAGCTGTTGTCCGGTCTGTCCGGCAGCATAGAAAGTACGTTGCACCTGTGTTCCACCGAAAGAACGGTTACTCAGAAGACCACCGTACTCACGGGCAAAAGGTACGCCCTGCGCAACACACTGGTCGATAATATTTGCACTGACTTCTGCAAGGCGGTGTACGTTGGCTTCACGCGCCCTGTAGTCCCCTCCTTTAATTGTGTCATAAAACAAACGGTACACGGAGTCACCGTCATTCTGATAATTTTTTGCAGCATTGATACCGCCCTGCGCGGCGATGGAGTGCGCCCGTCTGGGACTATCCTGAAAACAGAACGCCTTCACTTTATATCCCAGCTCCCCAAGAGTAGCAGCAGCGGAAGCACCTGCCAGACCGGTACCGACTATGATCACCTCAATACTCCTTTTGTTAGCCGGGTTAACCAGTTTAACTGTAGATTTATATTTTTCCCATTTGGTTTCAAGCGCACCTGCAGGGATCCTGGAATTTATTGCCATACCTGATTACTTCTTTATGATTAATAACCTATTACACCCAGATGTACCAATATTGGCATCAATGCAAACAAAATTGGAACGATGATAGAAAATGCAGCACCAACGGTCTGAATAACCGGAGTATACTTTTTATGTACCAATCCGAAAGTCCTGAAAGCACTCTGGAAACCGTGCAGCAGGTGGTAAGACAGCGAAATAGTTCCTATGAGATAGATGACCACATTAACAGGATTCGCAAACACCTCCACTATAGACTCGAATGTGTCGTGAACATGACCACTGAAGACAGCCGCTTTGGTCGGTGCCCAGAAATGAGACATGTGGATAACCAGGAACAGTAAAAGAATAGTGCCTAATAACCCCATTGACCGGCTGTACCAGGTAGAGTTGGCTTTACCGTTGACAACTGCATATTTTACCGGTCTTTTCTTCCTGTTATCCAGTGTTAACAGAATGCCCTGAACGATGTGCGCCAGGATACCCGCCAGCAAACCTATCTCCAATACCCTGATTACCGGGTTATTGGCCATAAAATCTGCAGCTGTGTTAAAGGTGGCTCCATTGTCCTCCGGATTGAAGATATCCAGGAAAATTAATGAATTAATAGATACGTGAATTACGAGGAAAGAGATAAGAAAAAGACCCGTAGCCCCCATAATCACCTTCTTACCAATGGAAGAAGTAAAAAATGTTGCTTTTGCCATAAATTACCTTAATTAAAAGATGGTGCAAAGTTAGCTTATCCATATACAAAACGATTTAAATTCATAAAAAAAAACCGCTGCTACAGATACTTTATAATCATTCCAGATAGCAAAACCTTTTTTGACCAATAATTAAACTTTATAGGAAAACATCCGTTAATAAAGAAGAATATATTAAGTGATTGAAGTCACACTTAAATAATTTCTAACTGTTTAACAAAAGTATCGATGCTTTACAAGGTAAAATTGAAGAATGCGCCAAGCAAAACAGTAATGCTATCGGAAGAAGTTTATAATTATTTCAACGAAACTGAATATTTCAAACAAATCCAGTTCCTTGAAAACCTGCGACTTCATTCGAGTGGTTATGCTTTCTATCAAAGGAACTATCCCATCAGTGATGGTACCTATAAAAATGTAACTATATATGTGCACAAGGCAGCCGCTGAAAAGTTTATCCCTAAACCGGAAAGCAAAAAAAAGCTGTTTGTCCGGTTGATCAACGGCAACCCGCTGGATTGCAGGATAGAAAACCTGGAATGGGTGGAAATGTCCGAACTCCGGAGAAATCAGAAAAATTCAAGCAATGCCACTGGCTACAGAGGAGTCGTGAAAGTAAGTAAAAACCGGTACAGGGCAGTACTTTACAACAACAAATCCAGGATCGACCTAGGATTATTCCCTACCGCTGAAGAAGCTGCCGAAGCGTATAACAAACGGTCTGAAGAATTATTTGGTTCTACCAAAAGTCTGAACAGATTGAATGATTAGTTGGTTGTTGATTATAACCGGCACAGTGATTTGCTATGCTTAAGGTTTGAATGATAAAAGAGACGACAGGTATAAATTCTGAAGCTCTGTTTTGTTTTAAGTTTATAGATTTTAAAAGAGCGGCTGTTCAGTGAACAGCCGCTCTTTATTTTAATCTACCTTTTCTTTTCAGGCGTAAGTCTTATCTGCAAAAAACCGGTCGATAAGATACCTGTCATCAATGTCGTCCGGGTGGAAATCCTTTTTAAAGTACTTCAGAAGATTCCGGGCAAGTCCCTTACCTATTTCACCGAAAACAACTGTCTTCAAAAGCATATACGACTCGAAAGGCATCTTTACAATACTCTTATCCTTATCCTGTGCCAGGAAATAAACCTGTCCTATGCCCAGATAGCTCCATAACATAATAGTTGCCACTCCCATACCTGTTACCCGAAGAATATAGCTGTCGTCCACTTCTTTGAGCACATCAAAGCAGATCGCCTTATGCTCTATTTCTTCAGAAGCATGCCAGTGTAAGAGCTCCAGCATCTGCGGAGCTATATTTTCATTGGTAGCGATGGGCTCATGGAATAACGCATTAGCCAGGATGGCCGTATAATGCTCCAATCCCGTGGTGACCGACAAAGCCATTTTATAACCCAGATCAGGAGACAGCCTGTTCAGACCATTGAGAAAAAACCGCTCTACACTGTATTTTCCCTTAAACGCTGTAGTGCTTAAGAAGTTAGCAAATCCCTCCGGTTTCAAGCCTTGTTCTTCCATTACTTCCCAGAAACGCTCATGTTCCCTGGCATGGATCCCTTCCTGTCCGCAGAAGCCGTTAATATTCTTTTTCAGCTTCGGGTCTTTGACATCTTTCGCAAACCTTCTGACACTCCTTACAAAAAACTTCTCTCCTTCGGGAAAGACCACGTGCATGCTGTTTATAAAGTGAGTCGCAACCGCGCTGTTCAATATCCAGTGTTTAGGTACCTTATCAAACTGAAAGGTCACGTTTCTTACTTTAACGTTATTTACTGCTGTTGCCATAGTAATACTGTTTACCTAAACTTAACAATAATTAATTTACAATGCATGCATTGGAATGTTAAATATTGTCAGATACCGGTTTGCAGCCATATGACTCAACACCGTTTACAGGTAGCAGACTACTTACAGCGCTTCCAGCATCAACTCCAGTATTTCGATAGCAGCTTTCGAGATGACCGTTCCCGGACCAAAAATACCTACTACGCCGGCCTGGTAAAGAAAATCGTAATCCTGGCGGGGAATAACGCCGCCGCAAACGACAAGAATATCCTGCCGGCCTATCTTTTCCAGCTCAGCTATTACCTGTGGAATCAACGTCTTGTGCCCGGCAGCCAGCGAAGATACACCGAGAATGTGCACATCATTTTCTGCCGCCATCAATGCCGCTTCAGCAGGAGTCTGGAACAATGGCCCTATATCTACGTCAAAACCCAGGTCTGCAAAACCTGTTGCGATCACTTTCGCCCCTCTGTCATGCCCGTCTTGTCCCAGCTTGGCAACGAGTATCCTCGGCCGCCGGCCGGCTCTTTGCGCAAACTCATTGGACAATTCCCGGGCGCTTATAAATGACTGATCCATTTTCAGTTCAGATGAATACACGCCTGATACGGCCCTGATATTTGCCTTATATCTTCCGAAGACAGATTCCAGGGCATCGGAGATCTCTCCCAGTGTCGCCCTGCGGCGTGCAGCTTCTACAGCCAATTCAAGCAGGTTACCTTCTCCCGAAGCTGCAGCTCGAACGATCTTTTGCAGGATATCTTTAACAGCAGACTGATCCCGGGTCTCTTTTACCCGGGCCAAACGTTCTATCTGCTTTTGCCTGACGGCACTGTTGTCAACTTCCAGGATATCCAAAGGTGCTTCCTCCTCGAGTCTGAAAAGATTAACACCAATGATCTTGTCAGATCCGCCATCTATCCTGGCCTGCTTGCGGGCAGCAGCCTCTTCGATTCTCATCTTCGGAATGCCCGCCTCAATAGCCTTGACCATTCCCCCATAAGATTCCACTTCTTCGATCAGCAACCTGGCTCTGCCGGCAATCTCCTGCGTAAGATATTCTACATAGTAAGAGCCTCCCCAGGGATCTACTGTCCGGCAGACCTGTGTTTCCTGCTGGATATAAATCTGTGTATTGCGGGCAATCCTCGCAGAAAAATCCGTAGGCAAAGCGATCGCTTCATCCAGGGCATTGGTATGCAACGACTGTGTCCCTCCCATGGCAGCCGCCAAAGCCTCTATACAGGTACGGGCTATATTATTATACGGATCCTGCTCTGTCAGGCTCCACCCGGAAGTCTGGCAATGTGTCCTTAAAGCCAGTGACTTAGGGTCTTTGGGATCAAACTGACGGATCAGTTCCGCCCAGAGCAGCCTGGCCGCTCTCATTTTGGCGATCTCCATAAAATGATTCATACCGATCGCCCAGAAGAAAGACAACCTCGGAGCAAAACTGTCTATGTCCAGCCCGGCACGGATTCCGGTCCGTACATATTCCAGGCCGTCAGCCAGCGTATAGGCCAGCTCAATATCCGCAGTAGCCCCTGCCTCCTGCATATGGTATCCTGAAATACTGATCGAATTGAACTTCGGCATATACCGGGAGGTATATTCAAAGATATCAGAGATGATCTTCATGGAAGGTTCCGGCGGATAGATATAGGTGTTCCTTACCATGAACTCTTTCAGAATATCATTCTGGATCGTACCGCTCAGCCGGGCCTGATCCACACCCTGCTCCTCTGCTGCTACAATGTAAAAAGCCAGGATCGGCAGCACCGATCCGTTCATGGTCATAGATACAGAAACCTCTCCCAGCGGTATGCCTGCGAAAAGGATTTTCATATCTTCTACTGAATCAATGGCGACACCTGCTTTGCCGACATCACCTACCACACGTTCATGATCACTGTCGTATCCTCTGTGTGTTGCCAGGTCGAATGCTACGGATAGTCCTTTCTGACCGGCCTGCAGATTTCGCCTGTAAAAAGCATTGGAAGCTTCCGCCGTAGAGAAACCGGCATATTGCCTGATCGTCCAGGGCTGTCGCACATACATTGTGCTGTAAGGCCCTCTGAGGTAAGGTGCTATACCGGCGGCCTGGTATTTCAGATGAGACAACTCTCCTGCCAGGGACCGTGTCATCGGATTAGGAATCTCAATCTTCTCCGGCGCCTCCCAATAGGTCGTTTCAGGAACAGGAGAAGCCGGTATCACATCTATATCAACACTGGAAAAATCCTTGCGCATGTCGTAAAAATAAGGTTTTTACATCTTTAAGAGCGTCTGGAATCACCGATATGCTGCATGCGGCCAAATAAGGGTAGCTTCCGGACCCGATACCATCTTTTATCAGCAGGATATTCCCGGGTAGCGCTCAGGTTATTGACAATAACCGCCACCGAAAAAAGCAGGAGCACTCCGCAAGTCACAGGACACAGCACAAACCAATATCCCATGGATTTGATCTTTTCCGAACCGATCACCGCAATCAGCGCTGTTGCCCCGCCCGGTGGATGAAGGGTCTTGGTCACCTGCATAACAACAATGGAAATAGCCACCGCCAGTGATGCTGCCAGCCACGATATATCGGGACAAACTTTCTGAACACTTACCCCAACCAAGGCACTCAGGATATGTCCGCCTATAAGATTACGCGGTTGAGCCAACGGACTGTTGACCACGCCATAAATCAGGACACTGGTCGCACCGAATGAGCCGATCAGCAGCATATTGTCCTTTTCATCAAAAACCAGGGATTGAAGGAGTCCGATGGTACCAATTCCTGTGAACGCACCGATAAAGGTCCAGATGTGCTCTTTCACATCCACCAAAGTTTCCCTGTAAATGACATACCGGGCAACTTTGACCCTGCGTCTTATTTTTCTGATCATTCCTTATGCTAGAATATTTTGCGGATTTTGCCCTCTGAAATACTGAATCTTTGTTAAAAACATCTCCGCCATCCTGGAAGAGCGCCATTTTGCTTCCTCTGCCTTCTCTCCTTCAAAAAGTTCATCCAAGGTCTCATAAAAGACCTGAAGCCAGGTTTGAAAATGAAGCCGGTCAACAGGAAGTTGCATATGCGGAGGAAACGGTCTGCCGAAATAAGTCTGCTCACCCAGCAAAACTGTTTGCCAGAAACGATACATCTTATCCAGGTGAACCGGCCAGTTATTCCCAATCACGCCATTGAAAATGCCTCCCAGCAAAGGATGTACACAGATCTTGCTATAAAAGGTATCTACCAGCAACCGGACATCGTCAAAAGTCTCTATATCTCTTTTGTCCCCCTGCTCTTTCATACATGCATATTTGTGCAAAGGTATCATCCAACGGGCAGCCTGCTCCAAATTTCTCATTAATTCTTCGTTCACTTTGGCATTATTGATGATACTGATATATTTTACGAGTAATGATATTATTCAATAACCTCTTAAGAAAAAGCTTATGAATATCGTTCAATTAAAAGAACTCAACCAGGAAGAGTTGAACCTGCTGGAAAAAATGCCTGTACTGATCACCCTGCTGATAGGTTATGCCGATGAGAACCTGAATGAAAAAGAAAAAGAAATGGGTAAAATTTCTGCCGAGTTCAGAAAGACCGGTGGGGACACGCTGGTACAAGATTACTTTGCATGGGTTTCACCTGCATACGATGCCCATCTTGAAGCCGCTATCCGGCAGTACGGGGCATTATCCGCGGAAGAACGCCTGGATGCGATCAGTGCAGAAATAGAGAGAGCCAATAAAATTCTTAATAAAATAGATACCAAATACGCTTCCGCACTGCTGGAAAGCTGGCGCGGACTGGCCCGTGCAGTAGCACAATCCTCCGGTGGCATACTGGGAAGGATGGCTGTCACTTATGAAGAACGTGATTTAATGGCACTGGATATGCTATACCTGGAATAATCATATGAAACACAAAGAAGACAGAATTTATGGCACAGTGCCACCGGACCTGCAGTTGATCGCGAATGTTGTAAAGCTGATGGAAAGCTCCATCAGGATACCTTTTACGAACAGAACCATAGGGCTCGAACCAATTATCGGGCTGATACCGGTATTGGGAGATATGGTCGGTTTCATCATATCGGGATGGATCATGGTCTCCCTGCTGAGAAACGGAGCCAGCGGAAAAGTCACGGCTAAGATGTTCCTGAACCTGGGGATCGATACGTTGCTGATGTTTGTACCAATCGCAGGTAATGTAGCAGACTTCTTTTTCAAAGCCAACCAGCGGAACCTGGTACTGGCTATTGAGCATTATAAGTACGGCAAAAACCAGGGAAGCGCATGGCCTGTGCTTATTCCGGTCATAGGCGTGCTGGTATTAATGTTTATTATATTGGTAGGTGGCAGTATCTGGCTGCTGATTTTATTGATTCAATGGCTGCAGACCGTTCAGTTTTAAGATATATTGATAAAGAAAATGCCATCCTGACAGGATGGCATTTTTATGTTGGTTAATCTTTCTTAATTAATACTCAGAATCATCGGCAATATTCTCTGCTTCATCCATGTGATCATCCAGGCTTTCTTCTTCATCTTCATCCCTATAGCTGGAATCGTCATCCTCCTCATCATCACCGAACTCATCGTCGCCAAATGAGGCCTTGGATGAGCTTGTCGTATCCAGTCCCAGATCATCAAAATCATCTACATCCACATCGTCTACCATTTTCTGTAACTGCGTACTGACTTTGACCAGGTAAGAGGTTTCTTCTGTTTCAATCGGAACTGCAGAAACTACTTCTCCTTTAGCATTAGTAAATTTAATGATCGCTTTGTTGTATCCGTGAGGATACTTCTCTGCCAGCATCTGGAGCACCTCATCCGGAACGTTTTTGTAATCTACTATTACCTTTTTCTTTGCCATGATTTGTTTTAACTTACGGTGTTAAATGTAAATCGAAAAGTTCGAATTATACAAGCGCTTATTTTCTTTTTTTTGAGTTAAGACAGACATCATATTTTAACAACATTATCATATACAGCTACCCTTTTACCTGACCAGTCTATTCCGTATCTCCTGCCCTGAGACCTACTTTCACAGCAAAAAATCACCTTGTGAAAGGTCCATCCGGCGCTATTTATTTTGGTTCTGTTGTGAGCTGCTGTCCTGCCTATTTACACCGTCAAACATCCTCCCTGCATATATGAATTCAACCCTTTATATTAGTCAGTATCACGTCATAATCAGGGCGGCCTCCGGTATGCATTCCTGCAAAACAACATCATTCTGCTACTATCGGAGCCGGGCTTTCGGCATGTAGCCCTGCGGAGCTATTGCCTCTATCCCTGCCGCTTTGGAGAACCAGGAATCAAGAGCCGGAACCAGGAGTCAGGAATCAAGACACAAACCAATACTCCCTGACACATGGTCACACTGACCCATCGGCATATTAACTTACTGACTTTCAATTAACAACTTCCCAGAAACTGATCTTCAGACAACTGATCAGCATGCTAATGCTCCTGGTAAAGCAGATCGTCTTCCTTTGTAAGCGCTTCAAATGCGTCCTCAACGTCAGGTTCCTGCGTTCTATACTATTCGTTCCATATGCTCTCGTCTGGTGGACATCTTTGCTGATCAATGATTTATAATGCGGTAACCTATCCGTATAGATCCGTTCTGCTCCTGATAATTGTAAGGTATTGGTTACCCTTCCTAATGTCTTCAATGTCCTTCTGCCTACTGCAAAGTCCACTACTTCCTTCGTATCTCTTCTCAATGCATACACGATCCAGATCTTTCTTTCCTTCAGT